>Ga0123336_10000879_pt1 | contig 28971 bp, 27 predicted proteins | sample SSSSmetaG_FD_96466 | JGI IMG/M metagenome (GOLD analysis project Ga0123336, IMG submission 96466) | Glacier valley bacterial and archeal communities from Borup Fiord, Nunavut, Canada, to study Microbial Dark Matter (Phase II) - ​SSSS metaG | ecosystem: Environmental > Aquatic > Freshwater > Ice...
CACCAAGGTCGTCCAGCGGGTGCCGGTTCGCGTCACGCTCACCAACGTGCCTAAAAATGTCCTTTTGCGACCGGGTCTCAGCGTCGAATTGTCGGTCGATACTCGCAAGTAGCCATGGGCAACAAGTGGCTCATTGCCGTCGCTGTGGCGCTCGGCGCGCTGTTGGAGGTCGTCGACACCAGCATCGTCAACGTCGCGCTCACCGAGATGCAGAACTCGCTCGGCGCGACGCTGAGCTCCATCGGCTGGGTGGTGTCGAGCTACGCCGTGGCCAACGTCATCATCCTGCCGCTCACCGCCTGGCTCGGCGAACGGTTCGGCAAAAAACGCTACTTCATCTTTTCCCTCATCGCCTTCACCACCGCCTCGGTGTTGTGCGGCGTGGCCACCACGTTGCCGATGCTGATCGCGGCCCGGGTGCTGCAGGGCCTCGGTGGTGGCGGGCTTCTGGCCAAGGCGCAGTCGATCTTGTTCGAGACGTTTCCCAAGAGCGAGCAGGCCATGGCGCAGGGCTTTTTCGGCGCCATCGTCATCGCCGGCCCGGCCATCGGCCCGACACTGGGCGGCTACATCGTCACCAACGTGAACTGGCGCTGGATCTTCTTCATCAACATCCCGGTCGGCATCGCCGCGGTCATCATGTGCTTGACCTATTTGCCAGAGGACAAGAAGAAAGACCCCAACGTCAAAGAGGCCGGCGTCGACTGGCTTTCGATCGCGCTTCTCGTCGCCGGGCTGGGCGCGTTGCAGACCGTGCTCGAGGAGGGCCAGAGCGACGATTGGTTCCAGTCGCCGTTCATCGTGACCTTCTCGGCGATCGCGGTGGTGGGCCTCGTGTCGTTCGTCTTCCGACAGATGCGTGCGCCGAACCCGGTGGTCGACCTCCGCGTCTTGCGCTATCGGTCGCTGTGGTCGGGCAGCCTGCTCTCGGTCGTCGTCGGGATGGCGCTCTACGGCGCGCTGTTCGCCGTGCCCATCTTCGCCACCGGCATCATGCATTACACGTCGCAACAAGTGGGCATGCTGCTCTTGCCCGGCGCGCTCGCCTCGGCGTTCACCATGCCCATCGCCGCGGCGCTGCTCAGTCGCATCGATCCGCGCGTCATGCTGGTCATGGGCGGGCTCATCTTGACCAGCGCCGTGTGGCAGTTCACCCATCTGAGCCCACAGACCGGCGCCGACGATCTGTTCTGGCCGCTCATCGTTCGTGCCGTCGGGACGGTCTTCATGTTCCTACCGCTCAACATGGGCACGCTCGGACCCATTCCGAAACACGACATGGCCAAGGCCTCGGGCTTTTTCAACCTGACGCGGCAGCTCGGCGGCTCGGTCGGCGTGGCCTTGCTGACGACGCTGCTGGCACAGCGGCAGGCCTTTCACCGCCTGGTCCTCGTCGAGAAAGTGAGCGCGCTCGGCCCCGATACCCTGGCCCGGGTCGATGCCTACACCGGGCGCTTTCTGTCGCTGGGCACGCCGATGGCCGAAGCCCATCAACAAGCGTTGGCGCTCCTCGACGGTGCCGTCAACGTGCAGGCTTCGGTGATGTCCTTCAACGACACCTTCTGGGCCACTGCCGTGCTGATCTTGGTCACGCTGCCGCTCGTCGTTCTCCTCGGCAAGCCGGACCGCGGCGTCAAGATCGACGCGGGCCATTAACGGCCACCAACGACCGGTGGTAGTGTGTCGGCCACTTGCGTGCCGGCGTACAGGGACTCGTCGTCGTGGCGGCGATGTGGTGGGCGACGGCACACGCCGAGCCGGGCACGACCGAGCCCATTGCGGTAACTTATCGGGCGTCGGGCGAGTGTCCGGATACGGCTTACTTTTTGGGTCAGGTGTCGGCCCGGACGACGCGCATGCGGATCGCGGCCGAAGGGGAGCCGGGACGGCGGTTTGTCGTCGACGTGCGGTTGAGTGGCCGGCGCGCGCGTGGTCAGCTGAGGGTGCAAAACCCCGACGGTACGGAGGCGTTGCGGGAGGTGTCGGGTGACACCGCTTGGCCGTGGTGGATGCGCTGGCGCTCGTCGGTGCGCTGGCCATCGATCCGCAGGCCTCGCTGGCGCCGGTGCGCCCTTCAGCGCCGCCGCCACCCCCGCCGATCATCGTGGCTCCCGTGCCCGTGCCCGTGCCGCCGAGGCCAAAGCCGCTGTCCCGCTGGCGATTCGGGGCCGGCATGGATGTCGGGGTGGTCGAGGGCATCCAGCCCGACGCGGCGCTGGAGCTGGCGCCATTTCTGGAAGTCAGCCGGGTCGCGCCACGCTGGTCTCCGGCCTTGCGCATCGGCTTTGTCTACGATGTGGGCTACACCATTCACACCGTCGGTGGCAGTGCGCGCTTGACCTCCTATCTCGGGCGCGCCGATCTGTGCCCTGGGCGCATTTATCTTTATCGCGGTTTGCATCTCGATCTGTGCGCGCGGCTCGATGTCGGTGTGGTCTGGGCGCGCGGGGTCGAGGTCCAGAATCCGCGCGAGGTGTTGCGCACCTGGGTGGCGCCGGGCGTGCTGGTGGGCCTCGAGCGCGAGTTTTTCGACCGGCTGTTCTTGCATCTCGGCGTGGCGGTCAGCTTTCCGCTCTATCGCGACCACTTCGTGCTCGATCCCAATTTCGAGGTCGAAGAGGTGCCCGTGGTGGGTGTGCGGGGCGCAATCGGCCTCGGCGTGCACTTTTTGTGATCAAAACCGACGCAGTCTTCCATGATGGAGACAGGTGTCAGTCAAGCTACAGCTGGCGCAGGCCGGATCTCGCGAGGCTGGGCCTTCAGGGCCTCCGCCGGTGGCGCCCATGGACGTCCTTTTACGCGACCATTTTCGGTTCATCTGGCGCTTGTTACGGCGCGTCGGCGTGCCCGATGCCGTCGTGGAAGACGCCACGCAGGAAGTGTTCATCGTCGCCATGCGGCGTCTCTCGGACATCGAGCCTGGCAAAGAGCGGGCCTTCTTGTACGGCGTGGCGCTGCGGGTTGCCTCCGACGCGCGCCGGCTGACTGCACGCCGCCAGGAAGCGCCAGCGACGGTGCTCGAGCTGGTGCCGGCGGGTGAGGCAGGGCCCGAGGAGCTCCTGCAGCAGAAAGAAGCGCGGGCGCTGCTCGACGAGATCCTGGCGCACATGTCGGTGGAAATCCGCGTGGTGTTCATCTTGTTCGAGCTCGAGGAGATGACCTCCGTCGACATCGCCGCGTGTGTCGGCGTGCCGCTCGGGACGGTGGCGTCGCGGTTGAGCCGCGCGCGCAAAGAGTTTCACGCCCACGCCAAACGATTGCAGCTGCAGCGAGGGATCCCATGACGACCGATGGCCGCCGGCTTCTGGATATTCCTCCGGGCGATGGAGAAGAGGGCCCCGACGCGTTCGAGCGGCGCCTGCTGGGAGCCGGTCGCGTGGATGGTCCCAGCGACGAGAACATGCGTCGGGTTTCACGCGCAGTCGCGGCGGCGGCGGCCACTGGCGTACTGGCTGGTGGCTCGGCGGCGGCGTCGGTGGGATCGACGAGCGCGGTGTTGCTCAAGTGGTTGGGCGGCACGCTGTTGGTCGGGGCACTGGCCACTGGCGTGGGCGTGAAGGTCCATCAAGCGCGGCAGGAAAAAGCGCGGCGGGAAAAAGCGCAGGTTCCCGTCGCTGTACCGGTTGCGGCGCCGGTCGTGGCGCCCCCCGTTGTCGAAGCCACACCCAAGGCTCCAGTCGCCGAAGCCGTCCCTGAGCCCGCACCCGTCCCCGAACCCGCTGCGCCAGAGAAAACCCGCACGCAACCCAAGGCGGCCTCGTCGCTGACCGCCGAGCTGGCCCTCATCGATCACGCCCGCCGCGTCATGGATGGCGGCGATGCCCGCCGCGCCCTCGACGAGCTTTCGCTCTACGAACGTCAATATCGCCGCGGCGCGCTGGCGCCAGAAATGACCATGCTACGCATCGATTGTTTGGTGCGCATGAGCCAGCACAAACGCGCCGATGCCGTCGCCAAACGCTTCTTCCACACCTATCCAGAAAGTCCGCTCGGCGCCCGCGTGCGCTCGCTGTTGGCGCAGTAAATATCGGACGCGGTCGATTTCGTGATCGTTTGCCACCATCCCAGCCATCACTGGTCATGCCAATTGACCGCTCTTTCCGTAGCGTAGCGTTGGGCCTGGCGGTGTTACTGGCTGCCTGTGGCGGTGACAAGGTGACGCTCGGTGGGGGCGTGCCCATTCCGGGCGTGCCGGTCTCGGCGCTCGACGGTGGCGTGACCACCACCTTGGCCCAGTTGCCGCCGATCGACAACGTCGCCGGCGTAGTCCGTGAGGACTCGGTGGGTCTCGACTTCGACCCCGTCGACGGCGCCAAAGATTACCGCATCTATCCTTTGCCCAAAGACGCCGACATTACCAACTTCAGCGACGGCGGCCTCGTCGTGAAAAATGCCATCTACCGCTGCGCCGGCTATCGCCAGACCCACGACGTCCCCAACGGCTCGCCCAAGGGCGACAAGGCCTACGCCCAGCAGTTCCCGTGGGACGTGAAGCCTCTCGACAAGCCCACGCTCGGCTACGTCTACAACACCGACGGCGCCGGCCGCGTGCCGGTCTACGCCGTCGGCATGTACCCGTCGGCGGGCGAGGTCGGCTGGCGCGAAAGCCGGCCGAAGATCTACACCACCGATCCCGCCGTCCGAAAGATGTACCTCGCCCTCAACGGCCGCGACGACGGCATCGTCTTCTACGTCCCCGCCACCGCCGACGCCACCACCCATCCGGTTTACTTCTCCGAGACCGCAGAGATCGTCGCCGGCCAGGGCTGGACGCAGCACAGCGAGTACTACTTCACCGACGACGATCTGCAGAAGCACATGGGCGACAAGACCCCGCCCACCGTGGCCTTCCCCGTGCTCACCGCCGCCGCCGCCGGCACGCGGCCGCTCATGGGCACGCTCTACCAGCCACCGCAACGCCACATCGAGCTCTCCGTCGGCAACGAACGCTATCAGCGTGCGCTCAACCAGGGCGCGGGCCCCATGTGGCACGTCGAATGGGCGCCGATCACCGAGACCACCGTCTTCGTCATCGAGGCCCTCGACGGCGGCTGTCCCTTCCAGGGACTGTTGTCGGCTGCACACCTCGATGCCCCGCCGCACCAGACGATGTTCACCCTGGCCGAGCTGCAAGCCGCCGCCACCGACGGAGAAGTCTTCATCAACGGCCAGTACGACACCAAGATCCGGCCGAAGCCCATCGCCCGATCTTTTATCAGAGTATCGCCGCAGCCGCACAACCCGGCCGACTGGGACTGGTATGAAGGCTTTTCCGGCGACAACAGCGACTACGCCAATGCCACGCCGGGCGGCATGGTCGACGTCGGTGACCAGTGGTCGATCCGCTACGCGACCCCGCGCTTCGACATCGGCGGCTATGCGCTCGACAAATCGGGCGACACCCTGGTGCAGACCTTCGGCGTGCTGCGCGGCCAGCTATGGACCGTCTTCGACGACACCGCCCAGGACGTGACCGGGACGATGCGCATTACGCCGCTGCAAAAGACCAGCGTCGACAGTGACGCCACCAAGTTCCTGCATATCACCTGGTCGGTCGACATTGTCAGCACCGGGCGCCGCTATCCGCAGCTCATCGTCTCGGATCAGAGCATCCCGGTACAAAAGGGACTCGGCAACGCCGACGGCAATTCGCTGCTCATCCAGACCATCGGTGGGCCGTCCTCGCGCTTCGAGACCCAGGCCATCCACGGCCTCGTCAACGGCCGCGCCTGGGCGGTCAACAACCAGGCCCCCGAGCATCGCTTCATCGACTACGACAACTGGAGCGACGCCTCGAAGCTCGACATGCCGCCCAACGAGTCGCCGCAAGAGCACGCCGGCATGGACCGCATGGTCAAATTCGACGCCTATGTCTCGTCGGACCGCGTCTACACCTTCATGGACGGCACGCCGGCCGGCTGCACCAAATATCCCGGCAACAACGGCTTTCACCTGAGCGGCCCGGTGACGGTGACATTCGGCGACGTCATCTATCACGAGGGCGCACCTGATGAAGGGGTCTGTTCCCAGACGCGGCCGTTCCCGTTCATGAATGCCCATCAGTGCATGGAGACCAAGCGACACTGGGACGACCTTGGATGGAAGGCCGGCGTGGCGCCGCCGACCTGGGACGAGACCAAGCTCCCATGCAGCGACTACTAGCCACAGCACTCCTCCTCGCCGCCTGCGATCCGCTCACAACGACGGAGCGGGCCGCGCTTGGCACACTGTCACCGGCAGAGTTGCCTTTGCCTCCGATCGACGTCACCAATCGCTTTGGTGACGATCTGCGGGCGGCCGCGCTGGGTAAAAAGTTCTTCTTCGACACGACGTTTTCGGGGCCGCTGCTCGACTCCGATCATGATGGCGGGCCGCAGTCGCTTGGACGGCCTGGTGACACGGGCAAGGTCGCCTGCGCAAGCTGTCATCTGCCCGAGAGCGGATTTTCCGACACGCGGTCTTTCATGCTGCAGATTTCGTTGGGGGCCGGGTGGGGACGGCGACGTGCGCCGTCGCTGCTCGACGTGGGGCAGGCGCGGCTCCTCATGTGGGACGGGCGACGTGATGCCTCGTACAACCAGGTGTTCGGGCCGCTCGAGTCGGTGGTGGAGATGAACAGCTCGCGGTTGTTTTTGGCGCAGCGGATCTTTGCCAGCTATCGCACCGAGTATGAAGCCGTCTTCGGGGCCATGCCGGCGCTGGATAATGTGGCGCAATTCCCGTCGCTGTCGGCCTCGCTCACCGGGTGCCAGCCGCTCGATCCGACCGGCCCGTCGCCGACCTGCGACGGCACCTTCCATGGCATGCCCGGCGATCACGCCGAGTTCGACCAGCTCAGCCCGGCCAACCAGACTGCGGTCACCACCGTCGCTGTCAACTTTGGCAAAGCCATCGGCGCCTACGAGCGCACGTTGTCGTGCGGCCGGTCGGCTTTCGATCGCTGGTTGCACGGCGAAGGCGCGGTCTCCGATTCTGCCGTGCGCGGCGCCAAGCTCTTCGTCGGCAAAGCCGGGTGTGCCAGCTGTCACTCTGGGCCCTTCTTGTCCGATCAGCGTTTTCACAACGTGGGGCTGCAACCGGTGCCCGTGCAGCAAGGCTTTGTCGACGATGGCGATCGCGGCGCGGCCACCGGTCTTGCTGCGGCGCTCGCCGACCCGCTCAACAGCGACGGCGCTTTCAGCGACGGCAGAGACGACCGCCTGACGAGTCTGCCGACTTTGGGAAACCTCGAAGGCGCCTTTCGCACGCCGACGCTACGCTGCGTGAGCCGTCGACCCACCTTCATGCACACCGGACAAATGGGCTCGCTCGCGCAAGTGGTCGGCTTCTTCAACCGCGGCGGAAACACACTCGGCTATCCGGGCCACGACGAGCTCATGCCGCTCGGGCTCAGCGACGGAGAGATCGCCGACGTGGTCGACTTTTTACAGTCGCTCGACGGTAGCTGAGCGCAAACAGCAAGCCCAGCCACGCAATCGGCCAGCTGGAAGCGCCTCCGCCGCCGAGCTCACAGGCACATCCCCCTTGCAGCCTGGCGAAGCACGCCGCATTGCTGCCCGACGGATACGGCCCACAGATTCCGCGCGCGTCGTCGTCGGTGACGTGGCGCATGCGGGTGGTGCCGGGCGGCTGCGTGTACGGATACATCGTCGCCTCCGTCACCGACTCTGGTAGGTCACCCTGATTGGCGCACTTCAAGACCGGGCCGCCCTGGTCGTCGTACGGCTGCGCGCCGCTCTCGTCCCAACAGGTATGGTTGAGGCCCATCACATGGCCGAGCTCGTGGGTGAGGGTGCCCTCTAGATCGGCGACGTCCGTATTTGGGCGCGCTGGTGTGGCGGCGTCGGTGATGAAGGTGTACTGGTAGCCGTTGAGCTTGATGTCGGCGTCGACGATGAGGCCGTCGTTGGGCTTGCCGGGCGCATCGATGTGCCAGACCAGGGTCTTGGCCACGATGCCGCCATTGTCGGTCCACTCGTCTTCGACAAACGTCACGATGTGGTGATCGTCGGCGCCTGTGGTGACCACGCCGTCGGCCTCGACGCCAAAGATCACCAGCGACGAACAACGGCTGGTCTGGCTGGTCCAGTTGCGCGCCGCCTGCGCCAGCGTCTGCTGAAACAGGCCGAGTGGCAGGTCTTGCGAGCCGCGCGCGTCGGGCTGCATGGGGATACAGCGCACGCCCCAGAACAGCGGCTTGCCACTGCGCTCGCTGGTGGTACGGACATAGCCGAATGCCGGCTGCGCCAACAGACCGAGAAACACCAGTGCCACCAGCATCGCAGTCGCGTCTGACCGTGAATCCGAGACGCTCATGTTGTCGCGCTAGGATGACATCATCGGGCGCGCATGCACACCCTGCTGCTAGGCCTGACTGGCAGCACGCGCCAGTTTTGCCTGCACGTCGTCGGTGACGGCCGCACCGTGACCGACGAGCACCATGCGTAGCTCGGGTCTCGCCGCCAGACCTTCCAGCCACGCACGCAGGCGCGGCCGATCCCGCACTTCACGCCAACGCACCGCGCGCGCCAACCCAAAGCCTCCACCCGGCGGACCAATCAGCTTCAGCAAAAACCCCAGCACGCCGCGTAGCCGGATATTGCCGAGCAGCTCGCACAGACACAGCGCCAGCCCCGCGTCGCCGATCGGCAGCTCCATCACCACGTCGTCGTAGGTCGCGCCGGGGACGAGCGTGGCATAGATGCCATACTGGTCGAGTGCGCTGATGGGCTCGGTGACCTGGACGCCGTTGACCACCTCGAGGTGGGGCCCAAACACGCGCAGCGACGGGTAACGCGCTTTGTAAAATGGCAGATCCATGTGATGGCGCCGGTGCGGCACCACCATTGCCGTCGGTGTACCGAGCGCCTCGAGCGCCTGCATGCCCGGCTCGTCGAGGGCAACCACGCTGTACAGCACCAGCTCGCCAGCCGCCGTGCGATAGACGGTCATGTTGCGCGGCACCGGGATCGACAGCGACCCCTCGGCCTGCCACAGATTGGGGGCCAGCTGCTGGAGCGGCTTACACGGATAGATCTTGTGGGGCATGCAGCCGATCTAAGCAGCTATTTGCCGAGCACCACCACAGGAGACGAAGTGACGTCGATGGTGACCTGGCCCGAGGCCGGGGTGCGGGTGTCGGCCGACTGGGTCTTGGCATAGTCCCAGCGACGGAGCTCGACGGCGCCCGACGACGGCAGGGTGACCGTGCCGGTGCCGTTTTCGTCGCTGGTCTCGGCCCACAGCACCCAGGCCGGCTTGCCGTCGCTGGTGCGCAACGCGACGCCGCGGGTCCCGCTCGGGAGGGTCAAGGCCGCCGTGGCAGCCCGGTCGGCCAAGGATCCGGCCAAGGCGCCGGCCAAGGTGGCGTAAGCGATGCCCGTCTCGGTCATGATGGCGTTCTTGGGGTCGGTGACAGGCTTGAGGTTTTCATACAGGCCCATGTAGGAAAAGCCGTCGGTGGACGCGCCAGCGTCGACGCCGTCACCGAGGATGAACCAGTCGATCCGTCCGGTGCCCACCGACTGCGCCAGGGTCATGGCCTTGGCGAGGTAGTTGCGGGCATAGGCGGTGCCGCCGGGCGTGCTACCAAAAGCGTAGCGCGGCGCGCCCGACTCGGTGACCACGAAGGTCTTGCCAGTGACGCCGGCCTTGTCGAGCTCGGCCTCGAGCGCTTGGCGCGCTTTGTTGAGGCCGGCAGCGCCGACGTCGGAATTGCCGGGGGCGAACACCGGGTAGTAGTGGTAGCTGACGATATCGAAATACGCGCCGCCCTTGTCGGGGTGGGCGGCGTCGACGGCGCCAGCGGTTTGTTCGTCGGTGTAGCGTAGGATCGCGTTGAGGAACGACGGGTAGCCGATGCCGCCGAGCGTGACTTTACCGTCGGGGTCGAGCTTGTGCACCACGGCGTAGGTGACGCGCAGCATGCGGATGTAGGCGAAGATGCTGTCGTTCCACCAGCCGAGATCGCTGGGCTTGGGCGGCGAGGTGGTCCAGCTTTGCGTCGCCTGCCAGTTGCCGCCGACCTGATCCGGCTCGTTCCAGACTTCCCACTGGTGGATGTACGGCTTGTAGTTGGTGACCACGCGCGCCACGAACGCGGCCCAGTAGTTGTTGGGGTTGACGTCGCCTGTGGTGGTGAAGATGGGCTCGTACAGGTTCTTCGGCGAGTAGTGCTCGAGGTCGCCTCCCGACGGCGCGTTGGAGTGGGCGGCGCTGGCGCCGATGAGGAAACAAATGAGCGCGCTCTGGCCGCCTTTGGTCATCGTGTCGAGCTCGTTGACGTGGATGCTGTCGCCCCACTGGTCCAAAAACGGCTCGGTCAGCTTGTGGCGATGGGAGCGGCCGCCGGCGGCGAAGGCCAAGGTCGACGCTTTGACGTCGGTGAGGGAGCTGTTGTAGTAGCCGTAGTTCATGCCGTAGGCGAACGGGTACAGGCCGTTGTCGACGCCGCCGCCGTCGGGGTTGTGGGCACCGGGTGGACCGTCGGTGCCGTTGGAGGCGGGGTTTTGACAAGCGGCCAAGATCACGAGCGAGAGCCAGACGGATGCGCGCATGGAACCCCAGCCTATCTCGAAACCGTAACCACCGTCGGGGACATGTCTCCTCCAGGGTCATGGTGTCGGGAATCGTCGGAAAAGATTTCGTGCAGCTGGGACATCAAGTACCCCGACACAGTTGGGCGGCCGTGTTCAGTCAAGGCGATCGAGTAGGATGAAAAGATGCCATCTGAAGTCCACGACAGCGCCAGACGCTGGGCGAAGCGTTTTGACGATCCCTCGATGGGCAGTCGAGGCCAGGCTACGCACGACGCTGCTCGAGAGGGCGCGGACATCCTTCCGACCCTGGTCGAGATCCTCATCGGCAGGGCGGAGCTCGGTCATTCGTTCAATGCGACGGCCCGTAGGGGGGCGGTCATCGCGATGCGCAATCTCGGTGAGACTGCGGCCCCAGCAAAAGACACGCTCGTTGCTGTTCTCGGCGATGAGGACGCGGTTCTTCGCTTGGAAGCCGCAGCCGCGCTCGGAGCCATGGGCGCCAAGGCCAGTGCGGCAGTTCCCATGCTGGCCGAGAGACTATTGCGAGCCGACGTCCCCGGTCTTGACGAGGCCTTTGAGCTCGCCAAGGCATTGGCCAACATTGGGGGCGAGAACGCGGTTCAGGGATTGCTTCGTGCTCTGTCCGGTGATGCGTCCCTGCATGGTCAGATTGCTGCGATCTCCGCCATACCTCAGCTTGGTTCAGGAGCTATCGTTGCTGTTCCGAGACTCATAGAGCTCTGGAGAACCTCCTCCAACAATCGACTGCGCGAGCGATGTGCAGCCATGCTGATGCGCATTGATCCAACCGCAGCCGATAGGGCTGGCATTCGATAGGGCAGCGCCAAGGACCTGTGCTGTCTTGAATGGCCGCGCAGGCGACTGCCAGTACGCAACAACGGGACACCGGCGTATCCTCGGGCATGATGCGAACGCTGGTGGTCTTGGTGGCGCTTGGTGGACTCGCGCGGGCGGATAGCAGCGTGACCACGCCGACGCCCGCGACGCGGATGCAGGTCAGGATCCAATCCAACCCTTTTGCCTGGGTCCGCACCGATCAAGATCGGGAGCTCGGCCAGACCCCACTCCACCTCCAGCTCCCCGCCGAACCATTCCGTCTCACCCTGCTTCGGCCCGGTTATGGCGACGTCCATCAGGCCATCCGTCCGTCGCCGAACGTCGAGGTGCGCATCCTCATGACCAAGCTCGAAGGCCCAGAGCTCCGCGCCCAGCTCGCCGCCGCCATCCGCTGCGACGGGCTCGACAGCAAGCCCAAGCTGGCCGCCTGCGGGCATCTCATCAATGAGCTCACCCAAGGCACTGCCACGCTCGAGCCCGTCGACGACGGCTGGAAAGCCCGTCGCGCCGCGGGTCAAGCACCCACGGCCACCTTCCGCACCGGCCAAGCCCGCTGGCAAACCGAGCTGACTTTCTAGGCGTCGAAGAACGCGCGGACTGCGGCGATGACGGGCTCGGGCGTATCGACATGTGCGAAGTGCGATGTGTCGTAGAGCCAGCGGAGCTGTGCGGCAGGGATGAGGCTTTGTAAATAGGGCCCGTTGCGGGGTGGGACCAGTGGATCCATGCGCGAATACAGAAGGCATAGCGGCACCGGGAAGGTCTGGGTCGACAAACGCTGCCGCAGTCGCCGGAAGCCTGATGCCGACATGGCATCGCGCAGATAAGACGTGAACGCGCGTCGCCCGTCGGGATGCGACAGCGGCGCAGCATATTCGCGGGTCTCTTCGCGCGACTTTCGCCGTTCGTCGTAATAGTGCACGTTGCGCCAGACCCAGCGCTCGGGGTCACGGCGAATGAGCCAGTCGAGCAGGCTCTGGGCGCCAGGCGTGCCGAGGAGCGTCCCCAGCGCCGAATAACGGAAATCGGGATGTGCCGGGGAGTGGATATTGACCAGGCGACGAAACGCGCCAGGGTCCTCGAGCGCGCGCAGCATGCACAGATAGCCGCCGAGCGAATTGCCAACGGCGTCACAGCCGACGATGCCAAGCGTGCGCTGCAGCTCGCCGATCCACGTCGCCAGCGCCTCGGGATGATAGTGAACCGGCGGCTTGTCGCTGCGTCCGGCGCCCGGAAGATCGGGCACGATCACTCGATAGTGCTCGGCGAGCTGGGCGATGACATAGCGCCAGGAGTAGCTGGTGGTCATGAGGCCGTGGACGAGGAGCAGCGGCGGTCCAGCGCCGAGCGTGTGGACGTGGGTGTTCATGCGGCCAAAGTGCTGCGACTCGACCTCGACGGTGAGCGCGCTGGTGATGCCCCAGGCATGCGGCGGCGACGGCGTCTCGGGGAGCTCGGCGAACGGCCTGCGGACGAAGGGTCTCGACACCGCGCGATTATGCGCCACTGGATGACAGATTGTGAGCGGCCGGCCCAAGTCCTCTGTGCAGCCCGGAGGAGCCTACACATGAGAACCGTGATCTGGATCGCCTGGTTGTTGTCGGCCTGTGGCACCCCCGTCGGCCAGCCTTGCAGCGACCTCGACGGGAGTGTGCTCGGAACGCTCATCAATCCAGGCGCCGACGAGTGTCCGTCTCTGCTTTGCCTGATTCAGCCGAGCGGCAGCGCCTGCACCGCGTGGTGCGACAGCGACGGCGATTGCGTCACGACCGGCAAAGTCGCGTGCAAGAGCGGCTTTGCCTGCGCAGTGCCGATGACCGTCGGCAGCTTCGCCTGCAAGAAGGCCTGCCTGTGTCGCGACGATCTCATCGACGGTGTCAACCGCGACTCCCTCAGCCGGCAGCCGATGATGCCGGTGGTGTGCGCCAGTCGCTGAGCGACTCCAGGTTCAACTTGTCATCGAGATCTGGCATCTGCGCGCGTAGCTTGTGGGGACTCTAGCTGTTGTACGGTCGGTTGAATTCGACTGCCAACAGTGACAACCTCGGCGACCCCAGCTACGGAGGCGGACATGGCAAAGAAGGCGGCGGCGACGGAAACGCCCATCGGTAAGTTCATCGAGAGCCTGGAAAAAGCGACAGATGTCGACCGGATGGCCAAGGTCAAAAAGATGCTGCGCGCCGACCGTTTTCAGCTGTTTTCCGAGGTGCAGGACGACCATGTCACAGGGGTCGTCAAGAGCCAGACCGATCATGAGCTGTTTTATGCCTGCAAGATCGGCAGCGACGGCAGCTACATGTGCTGTACGCAGAATTTGAATGTCTGTGGCGGCCTGCGTGGCGCGCCTTGCAAGCATCTCTTGGTGCTGATGGTTGGTCTCGCCCAGGCGGGCGCGGCCGGGATTCCGCAGCTGACCAAGTGGACCCAGGCGACGAAGAACAAGAAGGCGGCGCTCGACAAAGAGGCGATGAGCGCGACGTTCATCAAGTACAAGGGCGCCGAAGCGGGTGAGATCGACTGGCGGCCTACGGAGACGATCCCCGAAGACTTTTACGCCCTGTGAGCATGACGTCTGGGGGCGACATCGCCGAGGTCGGTGCGGCCATCGACGCGGTGCGACGGCAGATGGAGACGCTGTGTGTGCGCGGGTTGGCGACGGCGTCAGCGGCGGACCGGCAGCCGCTGGCGAGCCAGGCCGAAGAGTGGATGCAGCTCGGTGCGGTGCATGTCGGGCAGCGATTGCGGGCGTTGCTCGTCGCTGCGGCGGGTGATTCGCGCGAGGCTCCGCGGCTGTTGTTATCGGCCTATACCAGCTTGAATGTGCTCGAGCGGGTGCTGTCATCGGATATCTCGCGCGAGCTGTTCACGGCCTGGCGTGATGGATCGCTGGGCACCGTCGAGCTGCCACAAGACGACGCCGACGACGATGGCGACGACGATGAGGATCAGCCGCCCGCCAAGCCCGTCAAAGCGGCCAAACCGGCCAAAGCCCCGAAGGCCAAACGCGGCAAGCCAGCGAAAGCCGAGCCGGAGCGCCATCCGGCCCGCATCACCACGCTCCACGACGCCGACCCCGTCGCAGCGACGGCAGCCAGCACCGCCACGCCGCCCACCACCGACGACGATGCCACGCGCCAGCTCGCCGAAGAGCTCGTCAAAGCCGTCGAGGAGCTCATCCGCACGGGCCTCGTCAGCGCCACCGACGCCACCCGCGTCAAGCTCGATGCCACCTTCAAAGAAGCCTCGCGCCACAAGCTGCTCCGCATTGGCGCCTCGCTCCGCTACGTGAACGAAGAGATCGGCCGTTATCTCGCCGACGACGGCACCTTCTCGCAGCGTCGTTTCGGGCTCTTTCTGCACCGCAGCTGGCTCCTCGCAAAAGGCCTGCTACACGCGCTGCAAACCGGCAATCGGGCCCTCGGCACCCGCCTCAGCCTCGGGGCCGGACATGCACCGCAACCGGTCAAGCGTCTCGAGCTCTGTACGCTCGGCGTCTTGAAGCGCGTCGTTTCCACTGCTTGCACCTTCGATTTTCGTCTCCGTATCGTCGCTGGGCCGGCTGAGCTGGTCGGCAAATCGGTCACCTGGTCGTTCATCTTTGCCCGCAAGAGCAAAGAGGTCCCCGCCGAGGCCTATCTGCATCTGCCGCAACCGCAGAAGTTCAAGCCGAGCCTGCTCATCGAGCCACGCCGGATCGTCGTCGAGAACGCCGCGCTCAGCCGGGATGATCGCGGCAACCTGCGCCTGCTTCTTGGCCCGCCGAGCACCGTCGTCCCCGGCGCCGACATCACCGACTGGCCGGCGCTCTACCAGTGGAACGTGGCCAACGTCATCGACCGCGCCACCCGGATCACGCCGGGCCCACTCGACCTCGCCATCGAGGCCCAGGAAGAAGTCATGCTCGTCGGCTGGACGACCATCCCCGACGAGCTGCGCTCCACGCCCGAGCGCCACGTCTACGCCATCAGCGCCCAGATCGGCCCGGCCTCCGTCCTTCTCGACGCCATCGTCCCCGCTGGTGCCGACGGTGTCGAGCTCCACCAAGCCCTCGGCCGCGCCGTAAACACGCCGACCCCGATGCCTCTGTTCGGCCTCGCCTACGCCGAATTCGGACGCATGAATTTCCTGCCGCTGTCGTATCTCACCGACGTGGGCCCGCAACATCTGATGTGGTCGCCGGAAAACATCGACGTCGCCGCCCTCATGAAAACGCTGACCATCAGCTAGGAGTCTCCGTGACCAAAGTCGCCGCCAAGTCCAACGAGTCTATTTTACGTGAGCCTGCCGAGGTCAAATATGCCGTCGAGCTCGAGGCGTTGCGTCAGGCGGACACCGGCGAAAAGCCCGCTGCCTGGCACCTGACGCCGAAGGCGGTGTTGACCTACATCGTCGGCCAAAAAGCGCCGATCAAGGCCGACATCAACGGCAAGACCGAGAGCGTCACCATCACCCGCAAGTTCTTCGGCGACGACGCCATCGTCGAGCGGGCCATCGTCACCTTGGCCTCTGAACGCGCCCTGCTTCTCGTCGGTGAGCCCGGCACCGGCAAGAGCTGGCTCTCCGAGCACCTGGCCGCCGCCATCTCCGGTTGTTCCACGCTGACCATCCAGGGCACGGCCGGCACCACCGAAGAGCAGATCAAATATTCGTGGAACATCGCCCGCATCATCGCCGAAGGGCCGAAGCCCGAGGCCATGGTGCCGTCGCCGTGCATGGTCGCCATGCGGCTCGGATCGCTGTTCCGCTTCGAGGAAATCACCCGCTGCGTCGGTGACGTCCAGGATGCATTGGTCTCCATCTGTTCCGACAAGACCATCGCCGTCCCCGAGCTGCCCGACGCCAACATGGTGTTCGCCAAGCCGGGCTTCAACATCATCGCCACTGCCAACTCGCGCGACCAAGGCGTCAACGAGCTGTCGGCGGCGCTCAAGCGTCGCTTCAACTACATCTACATTCCCGTGGTCAGCGACCAGAAGACCGAAGTGGAGATCGTTCGGTCGCGGTCTTCTGAGCTCCTCGAGCGCTACAAGATCCCCATGCGACTCGAAGATCCGGTCTTGCAGCTCCTCGCCAGCGTGTTCCGCGAGATGCGTGACGGCGTGACCGCCGAGGGCGTCAACGTACAGCGACCGTCGACGACGCTGTCGACGGCCGAGGCCATCAGTGTCGCGGTGGAGTCGGCGATCTCCAGTCGCTATTTCGGCTCTGGTGCTGTCACCACCGCCGACGTGGCCCGCAACATGGTGGGCTCGATCGTGAAAGAGGATCTGGCCGACCTCAAGATCTTGAAAGAGTACGTGACGCTGGTGGCCAAGAAGCGCGGCGCTGGCGACAAAGGCTGGAAGGCGTTCTACGACGCGGCCATCAAGTCGCTCGGCTAGCTGATGAACGCCGAGCTACAAGGCATCCCTGAAGCGGAGTCGGTTACCGTCGCTGCCGAGGCCGTGTTGGCTGATCCGTTGTACTGGTTCGGCGTGCGCCATCATTCGCCGGCGGCGGCGCGCTTCGTGCTCGAGGCCATTCGCCTGCGCTTGCCCAAGGTCATCTTTCTGGAGATGCCAGCCGACGCCCAGCCGATGTTCGAGCACATCGTCGACAAGCGCACCAAGCCGCCCGTGGCCGTCTATTCGTCGTTCCGCGACGACGACAATGTGCTCGCCGGCGCCGGCATCGACAGCCCGGCCGCCGATGTGCCAGCCAAGTACGACGCGTGGTTTCCGCTGCTCTCGTATTCGCCGGAATACATCGTGCTCACCACCGCCAAGGAGCTGGGGATCGAGGTGGTGTTCTTCGATCTGCCGTTCTCGGCGCAGCTCGAGGCACACACGACAACAGCGACGGAGACTGACCACAAAGACACCCAGCGCACGCCGCCGCGCTGGGACGACCTCGCCGTCACCAGCCGTTTTTACGCGCACCTCGCCGCCGCGGGCGGCTATCGCACCTGGGACGAATGCTGGGATAGCCTGTTCGAGGTCGGCCTGCGCCACGCCGACGTCGAGAGCTTCCGCCGCGACATGACCTATTTCTGCTCGGCCCTCCGCGCCACCACCGCCACCGAGCGCATGGAATCCGACGGGACCCTGATCCGTGAAGCCCACATGTGGCGCACGATCGAGGAGACTTTACGTAAGCGCAAGCTCGCGCCCACCGACGCCATGGTCGTCTGCGGCGGCTTTCACGTCTTTCTCTCGCGCACGCACACCGAGCACCCACCCATCCCACGCGGCACGCATTTCATGACCGTCGCGCCTTTCTCTTACGGCCGCACCTCGAGTCGCGACGGCTACGGCGCCGGCAACCGCGCCCCGCTCTACTACGAGCGCCTCTTCGACGGCCGCCATCACGGCGACGGCGCAGTCGTGGCGGCCATGGTCGATCACGTCGTCGCGGTCCTGCATCGGGGTCGCAAAGCGGGCGAGGCGCTGTCGGCCGCTGACGCCATCGCCATCACGCAACATGCCCGCATGCTGGCCAGCCTGCGCGGCCGCAAGATGCCGGCACTCGACGATCTGCGCGACGCCATCATCACTTGCTGTTGCAAAGGCTCACCGACGGAGACCAGCCGCGGCCTTCTGACCGCGATGGCCGAGATCGAGGTCGGCACCGCCATCGGCCGCGTGACCCCCGAGCTCGGCAAGCTGCCTTTGGTCTATGACTTCTACCGACTCGTCGACGAGCTCGACCTCGGCGAGGTGATGCAGAAGGACAAGCGCAAGAAGCTGTCGCTCGATCTCCGCGAGGCCCTCGACGAGCGGCGCTCGGTCTTCTTTCACCGCATGACTCAGATCGACGTGCCCTTTGCCAAGCAGCAAGAAGGTGGCTCGGGCCAGTTGTTGTTCCGGGAGTCTTGGACCATAGAGTGGTCGCCCAAGGTCGACTCGGCGCTCATCGAGAAGAACCTCTACGGCGACACGCTCGAGGCCGCCGCGCTGGCCACGCTCGACGAGGAAGTGGCCAAGCTGGCCGCCACCGGCATGAGCGCCGAAGCGGTGGCCGAATGTCTGGTGCGTGCGGTGCTGCTCGATCTGCCCGGCATCTTCATGCGCCTCGAGACCGTCGCTGCGACCACCATCGACAGCGACACCAGCGTGGCGTCGCTCGGCAAAGCGTTGACGCACCTCGTGGTCTTGCAGCGGCAGGCCCAGCGCAAAGATCTGCGCGCGGATCTGATCGCCGATCTGATCGAGCGCTGTTACGCGCGCGGCTGCTTCGCCCTGCCCTACGCGGCCAATGTGCCGCCCGAAGAGCACGTGCCGGTCATTGCCGGCATGAAGTCCATCGCCGAAGTCGTGCTGACGCAACACCGCTCGGAAGACGTCGTCCGCATCGATCCCGAGCTGTTCGTCACCAACGCCGAAACCGCCTATCGCGACTCGACCAGCCAGTATCTGCGTGGCGCGTTTGCCGGCATCTTGACCGAGATGCGTGCCCGCACGCCGGAGCAGCTGGCGGACCTCGTCGCTGGGTTTGCAGGATCGCGTGGCGAGGTGTTGGCCGGTTGTGGCGATTTTCTGGCGGGCCTGGTGGCCACCAGCAAGACCGCTATCTTGCTTGGTGCCGAGCCGCTGGTGAAGGCCATCGATCAGCTGTTGCGGGCGGCGTCGTGGGACGACTTCATGATCCTCATTCCGCGGGCAAGGGTCGCGTTCGAGGACATGCACGACAGAACGCGGGTCGCGCTGGCGGATCGCGTCGCCGAGATCTATGGTCTCGGCGAGGCGAGCTCGGCGGCCTTGGTGACGCTGCCGTCGTCGGGTGCGGCCGAGCGCTTGGTGCGTCTCGACTCGATGGCAGAAGCCATCATGAAGGAATGGGAGTTCGCGTGAGCCCCAAGGCGCCGCCACCGTCACAGAACAAGGCGACCCAGTCGCTGCCCGAGGCCTTGTTGGCCTTGCAGCCCGACGAGCGCGATACCGTGAGCCGCTGGCGCATGCTCATCGGCAAAGACGCCGAGCGCGCGGGCATTCGCCTCTGCGCGGGCAACGCCGGCGGCCCCGATCTCGACGCCGCCGAAGAAGCACTCGGCTATCTGTTCGACAAATCCGACGGTGGCCAAGGCGGCTCCAACCTGACCGTGCCCACCTGGATCGAGTCGGTGAGCGAGCTCTTCCCGCGCCAGGCCAAAGAGGTCCTCGAGCGCGAGCTCATCTCGCGTAAAGGCATCGCCCAGCTCCTCGATCAGCCGGATCTGCTCGAAAAGATCGAGCCCAGCATCGAGCTCACCAAGACGCTGCTCAGTCACCGTGATTTGCTGACGCCCAAGACCCGAGTGCTGGCGCGCAAGGTCATCGACAAGGTGGTCGCAGAGCTGAAGAAAAAGCTCGAGGTCCGCGTCGAGCAAGCGATCAGCGGTGCCATCCGCAAAGACAAGCACTCGCCGCGCAAGGTCTACCGCAACATCGATCTGAAGACCACGCTGCGCCGCAATCTGAAAAACTGGGACCGCGACCTCGAACGGCTGCTCGTCGAGCGCGTCTACTACTACGCCGCCGAAAAGAAAAAGCGCCCCTGGCATGTCATTGTTTGTGTCGACCAGTCGGGCTCGATGCTGGAGTCGGCCATTTTCTCGGCTGTGATGGCGTCGATCTTCGCCGAGCTACCGGGGGTCAAGACCTCGCTGGTGCTCTTCGACACCCAGGTCGTCGATCTGACCGATCAGGTCGGACAACCGGTCGATGTGCTGCTGTCCATCCAGCTCGGCGGCGGCACCGACATCACCAAGGCCGTCGAATATTGCGGCACGCTGGTGCGCGAGCCGGCCCGCAGCATTCTCGTGCTGATCACCGACTTCTACGAAGGCCGGCCCGAGGCTGATCTGGTCCGCGCCGTCGAGACCCTGGCCGGCGCCGACGTGCGCATGATCGGCCTTGGCGCGCTCGGCTACGACGCCCAGCCGCAATACAACCGCAGCACCGCGAAGAAATTGCGCAAAGTCGGCATGGATATCTTGGTCTGCACGCCGGAGAAGCTGGCCGAGTGCATGGGACAGATCATCAAGGGGTAGACAAGGCGTAGACCCTGACAGAATGCCTCGCCCGAGGCATTCTGTCGGTCAGACACGGGCGCAGACGGCTGACCTTGGGCCGAGATTTTCGACGGCACGCAGGATGCAATGTCCGCCGCTGTGCGAAACGTGGTGTTCATCAGCGCCCTCTTGTTTGCCGACTGCGCCACCGCGCCACCCTACCGACTGGCGCCATTGCCGGCCGAATGGACCGAGGCGCGCTCCAGCGACCATAGCGTCGCCTTCCACCACAGCGACGGCGGCACCATCGTCGCTGACGCCAACTGCGGCGAAGGCGACGACGTCCCGCTCGACGTCCTGACCAACCATCTCCTGTTTGGCGTGGAGAACCGCAAAGAACAGCCGCGCGTCCCCTTCCAGCTCGACGGACGCGGGGCGCTCCGGACCAAGCTCGCCGGCACCATGGACGGCGTCCAGGTCGCTTTTGACATTGTGGTACTGAAGAAAGACGGTTGCATCTTCGACCTGTATCTCATCTCGCCGCCCGACCGGGTGACGCGACGCGAGCCGGAGTTCGACCGCTTCGTGGCCGGCTTCAGCAAGGCCAAACCGTGACGGTCGCGGTCACTGCAGCCTTCGGCGGCGTCCGTCGCTTTATCGAGACGAGTGGCACCATCGCGCTGCTCGGCGGTCGCGCGGCCGTCCGCGCCGTGCGCCGCCCCTTCGGCCTCGACGAGCTCATCCGCCAGCTCGAGTCCATCGGCATCCGCTCGATCAGCGTGGTGGTCCTGACCGCCATCTTTTCCAGCATGGTCATGACCGTACAGTTCGCGGTGCAGCTCGCCCGGTTCGGCAGCAAGGAATACGTCGGCAACGTCGTTTCGCTGTCGCTCATCCGCGAGCTCGGCCCGGTCTTGACCGCGCTCATGGTCGGCGGCCGCGTCGGCGCCGGCATCACCGCCGAGCTCGGCTCCATGAGCGTCACCGAACAGATCGACGCCATGCGCTCCATGGGCGCCGACCCGGTCAAAGAGCTGGTCGTGCCCCGCGTGCTCGCCGCTGCCATCGCGCTGCCATTGTTGACCGTCCTCGCCAACGTGCTTGGCGTCGCTGGCGCCATGGTCGTGGCCCGCCTCGAGGCCGGCGTCAACATGACCTACTTCTTCCACGCGGTGCTGCGCGCCATCGACGTCTCCGATCTCATGGGCGGCCTCATCAAGACCGTCTTCTTCGGCACCATGATCGCGCTCATCGCCTGCTACAAAGGCATGAACACCCGGGGCGGCACCGAGGGCGTCGGCCGCGCCACCACCGAGACCGTGGTCATCACCTCCATCACCACGCTGGTCGCCGATTTTGTCCTCACCAAGATCCTCCTCGAGCTGGGCCTATGATCCCCGCTGCCACGGGTGCCGCCAGCACCGCGCAGATCATCGAGGTCCGTGATCTCGCCAAGTCGTTCGGCGACAAAAAGATCTTCGACGGCGTCAACCTTACCGTCGAGCGCGGTGAGACGCTATGCATCCTGGGCGGTAGCGGCACCGGCAAGAGCGTGCTGCTCAAATCGCTGGTCGGCCTCATCGAGGTCGACCGCGGCCAGGTCCTCATCGAAGGCCAAGATCTGGTGCCACTCGACGAAGAACAGCGCGCGCCTTTGCGCCAGCGAGTGGCCATGGTCTTCCAAGGCGGCGCTCTGTTCGACTCGTTGACCGTGGGCAGCAATGTGGCCTACGGCATGGTCCGACGTGGCAAATTCCCTGTCGCTGAGCTGGCAGACCGGGTCGCCCATGCGTTGGAGCTCGTGGGTCTGCCCGGCAACGAAAAAATGATGCCGGCGGATCTGTCGGGCGGCATGCGAAAGCGCGTGGCCCTGGCGCGCGCCATTGCCGCCGAGCCCGACGTCTTGCTCTACGACGAGCCGACCACTGGCCTCGACCCGATCAACACGCGGCGCATCAACGACCTCATGCGCTCGGTGCAGGAGCGACTGAAGATGACGTCCATCTTGGTCACCCACGATCTGCCGTCGGCCTTCATGGTGTCCGACCGCATCGCCATGCTGGCCGAGCACCACATCCTCGTCGTCGAGACACCCGACAACTTCCGCCGTTCCAAGCTCGAGACGGTGCGCAACTTTATCTCGGCCATGACCCCACAGCTTCTGGAGACCGCATGATCGAAGACAGCCCTCGTCGCCGCCTGAAGGTCGGCCTGTTTCTGTTCGGCTCGGTGGTGTTGATGATCGTCGTGGTGCTGATGCTCGGCCATTCGCGCACGCTGTTTTCGCGCCGCATCAAGCTCAACACCTCGTTCGCCAACACCAGCGGCCTCATGGTCGGCGCGCCGGTGCGTCTGGCCGGCGTGGACGTCGGCATCGTCGACGCCATCCGCTTCGACAAAGACCCGCGCCAGAAGCAGGTCCGGGTGTCGCTGTCGGTGGACAAGCGCTATCTGCCCCGCATCCGTCAGGATTCGGTGGCGCGCCTGAGCTCCAAGGGACTGCTCGGCGACATGATGATCAACATTACCGTCGGTGACTCCGAGTCGCCACAGATGCAGCCCAACGGCACCTTGAAAGCGGCAGAGAACGACGGTCTCACCGAGATTGTCGCGTCATTGCAAGAAGGCATCACCTCGGTGCGAACGTTGGCTACGACCGTCGAGAAAGGCGTGCGCGCGGTCTTCACGCCCGAGTTCGCCACCGACGTGCACCGCATCGGTCACGCGGCCGCGGGTGTCGCCGAGAACGTCGAGCACGGCCAGGGCCTGGCCCACGCGCTCATCTACGATCCCAAGCTGGCCAGCTCCACGCGCCAGCTGGTCGCCAACAGCGCCGAGGCCGTGGACAGCGCCAACCGTGCGATTTTGCGGGTCGAGAACCTCCTCGCCACCGTCGAAAAAGGCGATGGCACGCTGCACAGCCTCATCTACAAAGACGACGGCGGCAAGCTGTTGGCAGAGCTGCGCGGCACGGTCCGCGACGTCAATGCCGTGGTCCACGAGGTCCAGCATGGCAAAGGCATGGCGCACACGCTGATCTACGAAGACGACAATGGCAACCTCGTCGAGAACCTCAACCGGCTTTCCAAGATCCTGCGCGACGTGGGCGATGAGATTCAACAGGGTAAGGGCACCATTGGCGGCCTGCTGAAGGACCCGTCGGTGTACGAAGATCTGAAGACCATTCTCGGCAACGTGAAACGCAACAAGCTGTTGAAGACGCTGGTCCGCTACACGATCAAGAAGGACCTCTCTGAGCCGCGCTAGTACCCCGACCCAGTGATTTTGACGAGCTGGAGCGAGCGAGGAGCCTCGGCGGCAAGGCGCGAGGAGAGCGAATACCCGACGCTATTCAACCGACGAGCAACGAAGCCGCCGAGGCCCACAGCCGCTCCAGCGACATCAAAATCACTGGGTCGGGGTACTAGGCTATCTTGAGGCATGAAAAAGCGCCGTCGGGCGATCTGGTTCTTGGCTTTTCTCTCCGTCGCTGGTGGCTATGTTGGCTATCTGTTCGGCTGGCGACACGGCCTGCCCGAAGCTCCGCCGCATACGCGGGTGAAGCCGCCGCTCGACAAGCTGCCGGCGCTGTCCGTCTGCTGGCTCGAGACCGGCAAGATCTTCGACAACACCGGATCGAGCCTGCTCATCCGTCATCCCAAAGGCGACCTCATCGTCGACGCCGGCAACAGCAGCCATTTCAAGGACGAGCTCGCACCGTACAGCTTCGGCGATCGCTTCTGGCTCCGCGCGCTGCCTGGTGCGCTCGGCCCGTCGCTGCTGCTGCCCGCGGCACTGACCGCTGCCGGCGCGGATCCGGCCAAAGTCCGCCTCCTCGTCACCCACGCGCACATCGACCATGTCGGCGGGCTCATGGATCTGCCGTCGACCGTGCCAGTCTTGATGGCCCAGCCCGAGATCGACTGGGCCGCGCCGGGCGCGTCGAGCGGCGTCGGCGTCGTGCCTGCCCACTCCGCGCGCCTGCAGGGTCACATGGAGCCGATCGTGTTTTCACCGACGCCCTACGAAGTCTTCGATCAAAGCGCCGACCTCTTCGGCGACGGCGGCGTCGTCGTGGTCCCACTCTACGGTCACACGCCGGGCTCGGTGGGCGTCTTCGTAAATATCTCGCCGTCGCTGCGTCTCTTTCATGTCGGTGACGCCGCCCACGACTGGCGCGGCCTCGAAAAACGCCTCTCCGAACCGCCAGTCCTCGCGAGGACCAACTGGGACACCGCCAAGTCCGAGGCCGTGCTGTCGTCGCTGTCGGCCTATCACGCCGCCGCACCAGACGTCTTCATGCTCCCAGCCCATGCCCGCCAAGCCTGGCTACGCGCCTTCGGCGAGCCCACCCGCTGCCTGCACTGACGTCCCATGAGCCTGCTCTTCCGGCTCGAAATACGACACGCCGTCCCAGCTCGCCGGCTCCGCCAAATCGACACCCTCTCGGCGCAGCAGCTCGCCATCAGCGACGGCGATGCGCGCCGGATCGCTCGGGATCACCCGGTGAATGGGAAGGTTCGAATGCAAACCGAGCACACGCAGGACGCCCGGCATGGCCCGGCAATAAATCGGATCCACCCCTGCCATCTTGGCCAGAGCCGTGATGCGCAAGGTGGACCCACGCGGGATGTGAGCCACGATATCGGCCACGCGCGGTTTCCACCCAGGGTCGAGCGGACGCAAGCCCGGCGGCACGATGGTCACCTCGTCACCGACGGAAGCCACACCAGAATTCATGACACGCCCCAGGTACCCGCGCCGGCCAATCGATTCGCGCCCCAACCCCGGACGCACCTTATCCAGCTTCGCGCACGGCTCGCACAAGATCGTGAGCCGCACCTCTAGCCCACCAAGCCGCAGCACGGTCCCCGATGGCAAACGCTCGATGCCACGGCTCAAGACAATGTTGCCCTGCAGATCGTCGCCACGCAGCCGCAGAGCCCGAATCGCAGGCTCGCCCACCAGCAACACCTGCCGCGGGCTGGCCAACGCCGCATGACAATCGAACGCCAACCCAGTCCCAGCGATGCCAGCAACTTGCCGGACCTCGTCGAGCGGGCGAGCACGCCCCGGCTTCACATAGAGCCGGGTCACCACCATTCGATTCGCTCCTCGCACTGGCTCGACTTCGCCGACCTGCTCGTTGCTCCATTGTTCCATACACCAAGCCATTGCATCAACTTGGCCAACCAATCTCCGTCGACAACGCATTCTCGCCCATGACCAAGTCGTCCGTCACGCGGACGGCGTCCGAAATCCGGCCGGGTTCCCTGAAGCGGACAGACCGTTGGCGAGCACGGACCTTTGAACTGAGGATTTGGCTGGAAGAGTGAAGCCTGGGCAACGTACTTTCCGCGTATGGGTTGGTTTGGATCTTCTTCGTCGAAGAAAAAAGTGACGGTTGCGCAGGGGCCGTGGGATTTTTACGCATACTCGTACGGCGACGGCCAGCGCGCTTCGATCACCTTCCATGTGGAGGCAGATGCCGAGCCCGAACATCACGGCTATGCTGCGTGCCGGCGGGTTGTCCTCTATTTGCCGCATGAGGGAGTCCACGCGCACGGGCTGCCCAAGCCGGAAGAGTACCAACGCTCCACCGACGACGAGCTGGCTCTGATTGCCGCCCTGGAACGCGCAGGCGTCGACTGTCTCAAGGTAGGCCACATGCTGTACGGCGCCATGCGAGAAATCGTGTTTCAGGTGGAAGACACGAGCGGTTTTGCCACCGTGTATGAGGCGTGGACCAAGACTCGGAAGCAGCGGAAGATCGAGCTCATTGAAAAAGCCGGCTGGACTTTTTTCGACGAGAAGTTGCGGCCAAAGCCACCTCACAGGAAATGGATCGAGAACAATCACCTCGTCATCGAGCTACTCAAGGCTGGCTCGAACCGCGACGAGTTGCATTCCCTCGACCACACGTTCCTTGGCGAGCCGGCTGCGCTGGATACCGTCGCAGACGAGCTAAAAAGCGCTGGTTTCCACCCTCGGCGAGCCGACCCAAATCGCCTGACGCTGGTCCAGGAGCTGCACCTCGACCCAGACCAGATCACGACCTGGACGCTCCGGTTCGAGGGATTGGCCCGCAATAGCCGAGCGTCCTACGACGGCTGGGGCGCTGCCGTCGTCCGCTGAGTAGCTCGGTCGACACCAAGCCTACCAGGGCAAGGTATCGTCGACGTGAAAGATGAGATTGTAGAAAACCGGCGGCCGATATTGACGCAGCGTCGGGTTGGCGTAGTCCGACGCGAGTCGGTAGGATGTGGTGATGCTGATCTTGGCCAGGCTGTTGGTAGGGCTCCTCGCGCTCGGCACCATCGGGTTCATGACCGCGTTTCTCGGCGCGATGGGTGTGGCGGTCCTCGAGTCGCGACCGCTCGACAGCGTGGCGATGAAGAGCTCGGCCGAAGCCAAGGCCTACGCCGAGGCCGAAAAAGCGGCGCTGGCGTCGGTGAACCTGACCACCACCGCCAGCGACGTCGGCATCCATCAGCCGGTGGCGCACGCCCATGCGTTCGAGGCCGGCAAGGGCGAGCCGGTGTTGTTTCTGCCGGGCGACGGCGGCGCCGCAACCTACGCGCCGCTGCTCGGCGAGCTGCGCAAATATCACGTGTTCGCCGTCGATCGTCCCGCGCAAGGGCTTACCGACGGCATCGACTACCAAGCGGCCGATCTTCGTCGCCTGAGCGTCACCTTCATCCACAACATGCTGAAGGCGCTCGGCATCGGCCGCGTGGTCCTCGTCGGCAGCGGCATCGGCGGCGATTTCGCCATCTGGTATGCCCTCGCCCACCCCGATCGCGTGGCCGGCGTCATCCTCCTCGGCACGCCCGCCGGCGCTCTCGACACCGGCGCCCCCGAGCCCATTCGCCGCCTCACCGTCGACGGCCAGGGCCCGATCTTGTCGCTGCTGTCCCCGTCGCACAAATCGGCAGAGGCGGCACGCAAGTACTGGACGCCCCTGCTCGGCGCGCACGCCGTCGACCACATCACGCCGCAAGTGCGCGAGACGCTCATGGCCGCCGACGCCATGCCCGGCAGTCGACGCAGTCAGCGTATCTTCTGGCGCGATCTATTGGCCAAGAAGACCACCGGTATCACCGCCGACGAGCTCAGCAACTTGAAGCCGCCTTTGCTCTGGGTCTGGGGCGATGCGGACGCGTATGCCGACACGGGCTTTGTCGGGCGCGCGAAACTGGCCGCCCCTGCTGCCGAATGGAGGATTCTCGCCGGCGCCGGCCAAGCACCCTGGCTCGACGACGCCGCCGCCGTGGCGGTGCCGATCGCCACGTTCCTCAATCGCGTCCAGCCCGCCCCGCCGCCCGTTGCCCAGGTGGCCGCCAAGCCGGCCTCGAAGCACCACGCGAGCCACGGCGAGCCTGCCCTCGGCGCGGTGCCCGACGTGGAAGACGAGCAGCCGTCGCTGGGGCTGCCCGAGCCCAAGCCCGAAGCCAAGCCCGAGCCCAAAGCCGCAGCCAAGCCCACCAAGCCCAAAGGCCCTGTCGACGAAGACGAGTAGTCAGCTCGGCTTGGCGACGCGCGCCACGGTCTGTTCGACCAGGCGATAGAACTCTTTTTGATCGCGGTGACCGGTCAAGTCGCCGCCGAGGACCAGATTGGCGACGCTGAATCCCATGGCGACGATCTTGCTGCGCATCAGCACGTGGACCTCGATGCCGCGCGGCTTGAGGCTCTGCACCAGCTCGGTGATCCGCAGCCGAAACTTGCTCTCGTAGCCGTCAATCTCCCAGCCGTCGCAGAAAAACGCGCCCGCCACGTCGGGCGGAAACGCAGCACGCAGCACCGGCAAGGCCGACACGAACAGCGCCTCCTGCACATTGCCCTTGCCGGTGAACACCGCCACGCCCGGCACCGGCACCCACACCCTCATCTCACATTTGTCGTCTTTCCAGACCTGCTCGCCGGCGTTTTGCACCGGCGCATTGTAGATTCAGCTGCGCTCACTGTCGAGGTGACGCATCTGCTCCGGCGCATAGCGCTGACCCGAGATTTCGAGGGCCGACAGCTTGTCCCAATCTGCCGCCGGCACGGTCCGAGTCAGGACGCCGAGCGAATCGTCGAGCTGCGCGATGGTCTTGGCGCCCACCACCGGCACGAAGCCCGGTTGCTGCGCCAGCACCCAGCCGAGCGCCACCTGACCGCGCGTCAGCCCATGCTCCTTGGCAAAGAGCTGGATCTCGCCGAGGGTGTCGGCATTTTTGCCGCGATGGTCAGCCGAAAAACGCGGCAAATGCGCACGGAAATCATGAGGTCCGGCGGGCACCGAGCCAGTCAACAGGCCGCGGGAGAAGATGCCGTACAGCGTCGCGCCGATGCCGAGCTCGCGCAGCGTCGGAAAGATGCGCTTCTCCGGCCCGCGGGTGCCGAGTGAATATTCGATCTGCAAATCGGCAATGGGATGCACCTTGTGCGCCCGTCGGATGGTCTCTTCGCCCACCTCGGACAGCCCGATCTTGCGCACATAGCCGGCCTTGATGAGGTCGGCGATGGCGCCAATGGTGTCCTCGATGGGCACCGCTGCGTCGAGCCGCGCCGGCCGGTAGATGTCGATGACCTCGACGCCGAGACGCTTCAGGCTATACGCGG
>Ga0123336_10000882_pt1 | contig 28872 bp, 21 predicted proteins | sample SSSSmetaG_FD_96466 | JGI IMG/M metagenome (GOLD analysis project Ga0123336, IMG submission 96466) | Glacier valley bacterial and archeal communities from Borup Fiord, Nunavut, Canada, to study Microbial Dark Matter (Phase II) - ​SSSS metaG | ecosystem: Environmental > Aquatic > Freshwater > Ice...
GCCGATTTCGGTCAAGTTCCACAGAACGGGAGTACCGGGTTCGGGAGCCTGCCCCGAGGGAAATTCAAGGCCGGTGAGCATACGGTTCACGTGGGTGCGTGAGCGGATACGCTCCACAATTTCCTGACCGAGATAGCAGCCTTTTTGGAAGTGCAGCGCGTGCGGGAGAGCCGTTTCCTGCGCCAGCGTTTTGTTTGTGATGTCTTCGCCATAGCGCGGCTGGAAATTTTTAAGGCGGAGGGCATGGGCGTTGCCTACCTGTGCACCGGCCAGTTGGAGACGCTGCCAGATTTCGTCCTTGCGAGTGGCGCTTCCGTAGATGCGGTAGCCTGTGGCTCCGATGGCCGCAACGGCCATGTCTTCCCAAGGCAGATGCGATTCGCGCTGCTGGGGAACGGGGATGCTGAGGCGCTGGAGGAAGGCCTGTGTCGCAGGGCCTTCGAGGCCGAAGGAAAATGTGTGCGCGGTTTCGTCTTCGAGCGTGACATCGTCGGCAATGATGTAGTGATCGATGTGCTTCATCATGGCTTCGCGCGCTTCGGGCTCGAGATCGATAAGAAGGGAGTCTTCAAAGCAGAGAATGTGGACGTCGCTGATGATGCGGCCCTGGGCCGTGAGGAAGAAGGCGTAAGCGCCCTGACCGGGCTGCAACTGCTGGATGTGATTGGTGCAGAGCGCGTGGATGAGGCGAGCGCGATCTTCGCCAGTGGTGCGGATTCTGCCATGTGCTGAAAGGTCCAGCAGGTAGGTAATTTCGGGAACGGCTTGAGTGGTCACTATACTTGATTATCGGACATGATTCATGAAATTTTGCCTGTGGGGATGCTGCGCTGCAACTGTTCCGTGTTCGGCGACGAGGCGACCCGGGAGGCGATTGTGGTGGACCCGGGCGATGACATTGCGGATGTGCTGGCGGTGCTGGTCAAGCATGGGTTGAAGGTGAAGGCGATTGTGATTACGCATGCGCATATCGATCATATTGGGGGCGCGGCGAAGCTGAAGGCAATGACGGGCGCGCCGGTTTATATGAACGCGAACGATCGCGAGTTAAGTGAACGGATGGACATGCAGGCGGCGTGGCTGGGCATGGAAACGCCGGAGGTGACGGCGGTGGATGTATTCGCGAAAGAGGGCGATACGCTGGGGCTGGGCAGTGCGGTTTTCCATGTGCTGGAAACGCCGGGGCATACGCAGGGCAGCATCAGTGTGTGGATTCCCGAGGAGGGGAAGCTGGTGGCGGGAGACACGCTGTTTCGCGACAGCATTGGGCGAACGGATTTGCCGGGAGGCGATGGGAGGCAGATTCTGCAATCGATTGGGGCCAAGCTGATGGTGCTGCCGGAAGAGACGGTGGTGATTGCGGGGCATGGGATGAACACGACGATTGGGCGTGAGAAGCGGTTCAACCCTTACCTGCGGCGATGAAGATTCCGAAGTGGCCTGAAGCGGGCGAGCGGGAAGTGCAGCTACTGCGCGAGGTGTTGCGGAGTGACCGGTGGGGTGGGTTCCATGAGTTTGTGGGGCGCTTCGAGCGGGAGTTTGCGCGCTACCAGCATTGCGCGTTTGGCGTGACCGCCATTAACGGCACGGTGACGCTGGAGATGATTCTGGAGGCGATGGGGATCGGGCCGGGCGATGAGGTGATTGTGCCGGCGATTTCGTTTGCTTCGACAGCGACGGCGGTTTCAAGGGTGGGCGCGATGCCGGTGTTCGTGGATATTGAACGCGGCTCGTTCAACATGGATCCGGTGCGGGTGGCGGAAGCGATTACTCCTGCGACACGCGCGATACTGGCGGTGCACTTCGGCGGGCCGATGATGGATGTGGACCGGCTGAAGCAGTTCGGTGTGCCGGTGATTGAAGATGCCGCGCATGCACACGGTTCGGAATGGCTGGGGCGTCGGGCGGGGAGTGTTGGCGTGGCCGGCAGCTTTAGTTTTCAGAATTCGAAGGTGATGACGGCGGGTGAGGGTGGCATTGTCACGACCAATGATGGGGCGCTGGCGGAGCGCGTGTGGGCGATTGCGAACCAGGGGCGCAGGAAGGACGGCGGCTGGTTTGAGCATTACACGCTGGGTACGAATTACCGGATGACGGGGCTACAGGCCGCCGTGCTGCTGCCGCAGCTGGAGAGGCTGGCGGAACAGAATGGGCGTCGTGCGCGCAATGCGGAGATTGTGAAGCGGGAGCTTGGGGCGGGCTCGCGGATTGAGTGGCAGCATGTGCCGCCTGAGGCTTCGGTACATACGAATTATTTGCTGTTGGGGCGTATGAGGGAACGGGGAAGATTTCACAAGGCGGTGACGGCGGCGGGTGTGCCGTGCACGGCGTTTTATCCGCATACGTTGTACCAGAATCCGCTGTATCAGGAGGGTGGGTGCCGGGTGGAGGCTTGTCCGGAGGCGGAGGCGGCGATTGGGGAGGCGTTCTGGTTTCCGCATCGCGTGTTGCTGGGGACGGAGGACGAGACGCTTCAAATCGCGCGGGCGATACGGGCGGCGGAGCAGGCCTAGTTCGCGCGGTATACCCGCCACTGGCGCGATTCGCCGATGGCGTGGAAGTGCTGGTTCAGGTAGGGTCCGTAAAGGCGAAGGATGTTTTCGAGCGACGGGTGCGAATAGATTTTCGGCACCATGACCAGGCGCGCGGAACCGATGAGCCATTCGGGCGTGGGCCGGTGCGTGTCGTTGAAAGTGGTGAGGTAATCGAGCGTGGTGGTGCCGCCGCGGGCTGGTTTGAGGCCGAGGCCGTAAGAGAACGGATTTGAGAATTCGAGCGACATGACGGTGTCGCTGGGCTTGCTGTGTTGCTTGACCAGTGCCAGGCCGTCGTTGACGAAGGCGCGGTAGTTGGCGTCGGTACCGGTGGGGATGAAGCTGGCGAGAGGCTTTCCGGCCATGGGTATTTCATGGCGCGTGGCTTGTGCGCTGAGCAGCGTTGCATAGCCGAGACCGATGAGCGAGGGCGTGAGTGCGGTGAGGGTGAACACGCTGCCCCACAGCAGCACGCCGGAGCGCAGTGCGTGAGTGAGGCCGCTGGTGCGAAAAGACAGGCGGCTGAGGGCGATCAGGACCAGGAAGACGGCCAGGGGCGCTCCGTGCGGCTCACTGCTGCCGAAGATGAGAACGGTGCCGGCGAAACAAAGGGCGGCTCCCGCGATGGCGACGGAGCGGGCTGAACGGTAACGCTTTTCCACGATGAGGAGTAGTGCGGCGAGGGCTGTGAAGCTCAGTAGTAGGCCGTCGTCGGTGAGGATGCTATCGAGTTCGTAGGCGCGGGGGAAGACGCGTTTGGCGCCGGCGACCATGACCAGGTCGCGCAGCATGGGCAGCAGGTGGAAGCTGAAGTACGCGCAGACCGCGATGGACAAGGTTAAGCAGCCGGTGCCGATTCCGGCCCAGCGGAGGCGCGTTTGGGGACGGCAGAAGGCGAATGCGCCAATGAGGAAGAGGGCGGCTCCGAAGAACGTGATTTTCAGGAAGAATAGTGTGACCAGTAGCAGCCCGGTGGAGAGGCCGCCGAGGAAATCGTGCGATTTGGCGGGACGCAGACGTGCGGCGACTCCTTCGAGGAGAATGAGCGCGAGCGCCACATAGCCATAGCGGTTGTAAGTGGTGGCCGGGCTGGTGAAGAGCGGGGAATGGCCCAGCGGGTACGGTGCGACGGCCAGCAGAACGATGGCGAGGCAGAAGAGCGCTGCCGGTACATCGGGAAGACGGCGGCGGGTGAGCAGCCAGGCCCATGCTCCGGCGGCAATGCCTACCAGTGCCTGGCCATAGGCGAAGCCCTGCGCGCCGCCATGCGAGAGCAGCAGGCCGCAGACGGTGGGCAGGTAGACCAGCACGCCCATGAAGCTGTAGAAATCGATGTGCGGGCGCTGGCCGTTGAGCAAGCGCCAGGCGCCGTCAAGCGGCATGAAAGCGTCGGGCGTGAAGACCTGGAAGCCGCTGAGGCCGATCCACGCGCGGAGGAGACAGACGGCGGCGAGGACCAGGAACAGGGCAGCGTGCGCCGATTTGCATTTCAGTAGCGGGTACGCCCAGAAGTTTTCAATGCGTGTGGCCCAGAGCAGCAGGAGCGGGTGGAGGGGGGCGGGGGCAAAGCCGCGCGGGGTGCCGGTGACGGTCCAGGAAACGGTTTCGAGGGCGGGCTCGGGGGGCGCGTGGAGGGTACCGGGCTTCATTCCTCCGGGTAGTGGAGGGCGGGAAACGTTTTTCTCAGAGCGAGGTCAGGTTGGGTCTCTCATAGGTATCGTCTTCGCCGGGGTAGCGGAGTGGCTTGGCATGGCGGCCGGTCTGTTTGGCGAGTGCCCAGATGAGGCTTTCTCCGGCGGGGACGGTGTTGGGGGAGGAAGCGAAGACGGGGTCGCGGTAGGCATCCGCGGCGGAGATGAGCTTCCAGCCTTTCTCTGTGAACATTTGGAGGGCGTCGTTCAGGAAGAGCACGTTGATGAGGTTGTAGTGGAGCAGCAGGGTGTGGCGGGGGCTGCGGCCGATGCATTCCCGCGCCAGGGCGTCGTAGTAGAGCGCGCGGTCCAGCAGGTGCGCCAGGTAGGGCGCGCGGAAACGGCTGATGTCGTAAGCGGGGTCGGCTAGAAGGCGCTGGCGGAGTTCGGCGTCGTAGAACCAATCGGACGCATCGATGGTGACGTGGCCGTTGCGCATGTGATGGTCGCGCAGGAAGGTGCGCAGGGCATCGCGCTTTTCGGCTGTTTCGCCTTCTTTGAGCAGTGGGAATCGGAAGAGGCTGTTGTGGCGCAGGTAGGGTTTGAGCAGCGAATCGCAGCGGAGAATGTCGGCTTCGAAATCCGCGGCGGACATGCTGTGAAAATTGCGGTGCGAATAGGTGTGGTTGCCGATGATGTGGCCGGCATCGTTCCAGAGATCGAGCGTGGAGCGGCCTTCGGGGCTTTCGATATTGCGACCGATGACGAAGAGGGCCGTTTTCAGGCCATAGGCTTCGAGGGTATCGAGCAGGGTGCGGGAGGCCACTGGGGCGAAGGGGTTGGGGATGGACTGCCAGTTGAAATCGTCTATGGTGATGGCAAGTTCGGGCGGGGGAGGGGTTTTGAGTAAAGCTGCCTGCATCAGGGCGCGGCGGGTCACTCATTCGATAGTACGGGATTGATACCATTCCCCTGATGGCTGAAACGCGCTTGGTTGCGCCTCTCAAAGAGTTTTCCCGCTTGGCTTATGTGCCGGATAGGGAGGCGCGTAATGCGCTTTACGCTGAGGCGGAGGAACACGCTGAAGAGTTTTGGGGCCGGCTTGCGAGCGAGCAGTTGCACTGGTTCCAGAAGTGGGACAAGGTGCTGACATGGGACGCGCCGCAGGCGAAGTGGTTTGCGGGCGGCCTGATCAACGCGAGCTACAACTGCGTGGACCGGCACGCGGAAGGCGCGCGGAAAAATAAAGCGGCGATCCTTTGGGAAGGCGAGCCGGGCGACCAGCGGACCATCACATACGCCGAGTTGTTCCGGCTGGTATGCCGCTTCGCGAATGTGCTGAAGGCGCGCGGGTTGAAAGAGGGCGACCGCGCGATTATTTACATGCCGATGGTGCCGGAATTGCCAGTGGCGCTGCTGGCGTGCGCTCGGCTGGGCATCATTCACAGCGTGGTGTTCGGCGGCTTCGCGGCGGAGGCCATCAAGGCGCGCATTCAGGATTTGGAAGCGCAGGTTGTGATCACGGCAGACGGGGGCTGGCGGCGCGGGAAGGAAGTGAAGCTGAAGCCGGCGGTGGATCACGCCGTGGCCGAATGCCCGACGGTGAAAGATGTGGTGGTGTTGCGGCGCACGGGCAGTGCCGTTCATATGCAACAGGGTCGCGACCACTGGTGGCATGACCTGGATGAGTGCGTGAGCGAAGTTTGCCCGGCGGTGCCTCTCGATGCGGAGACGCCGCTGTTCGTGCTCTATACATCGGGCACGACGGGCAAGCCGAAGGGCATTGTTCATTCGACGGGCGGCTATTTGCTGCAGGCACTGATGACAATGCGGTGGGTGTTCGATATTCGCGATGAAGATACATACTGGTGCACCGCGGATGTAGGTTGGGTGACGGGACACAGTTATATCGTTTACGGTCCGCTGGCGGCGGGCGCGACGACGGTGATGTATGAGGGCGCGCCCGATTCGCCGAAGCCGGACCGCTTTTGGCGCTTAATCGACAAGTACAAGGTGAACGTGTTCTACACGTCGCCTACCGCGATTCGTTCGTTCCTGAAGCAGGGTGACGCCTGGCCGGGTGGGCACGATCTTTCGAGCCTGCGGCTGCTTGGCTCCGTAGGCGAGCCGATCAATCCAGCCGCGTGGGACTGGTACCACCGCGTGATCGGCAGTGACCGGTGCCCGATTGTAGATACCTGGTGGCAGACCGAAACAGGCGCCATCATGATTGCGCCCATGCCCGGTGCCGTCGCGCTGAAACCGGGCTCAGGTACGCTGCCTTTGCCGGGCGTGGTGGCCGATGTGGTGGATCTGAAGGGCAATGTAGTGGAAGTGAATCAGGAAGGCTATCTAATCATTCGGCGTCCCTGGCCGGCGATGTTCCGGACTCTGTGGAAAGATCCGGACCGCTATCGCGAAAACTATTGGACTAAGATTCCGGGCCTTTACTTCACCGGCGATGCAGCGCGACGCGATGCGGATGGCTATTACTGGGTGCTGGGGCGCGTGGACGACGTGATGAACGTGAGCGGGCACCGGTTGAGCACGATGGAACTGGAAAGCGCGCTGGTGCGGCATCCGGCGGTGGCGGAAGCGGCGGTGGTGGGGAAGCCGCATGAAGTGACTGGCCAAGCCGTGGTGGCGTTTGTCACGTTGAAGCAGGGAGGCGACCGCGACAAGGACGAATTGGCCGAAGAGTTGAAGAAGTGGGTGGCGAAGGAGATTGGCAGCTTCGCGCGGCCTGAGCAGATCCGCATTACCGATGCGCTGCCGAAGACACGCAGCGGCAAGATTATGCGGCGCCTGCTGCGGGAGATTGTGATGGGCAATGCGGTGACGGGGGACGTGACTACGCTGGAGGATCTTTCAGTGCTGGCGCGGTTGTCGCAGGACGAAGATTAGCGGTTAGGAAGAGAACGTGCATTAAGGATGCGTGCATGCGAAACATTCTGGTTGTAGCGATTGCGTTGGGTTCGGCGGCATGGGCGGCGGATACGGACGGCAAGCCCGATTTCACCGGCGATTGGACGCTGAATGTGGGGAAATCGAATTTCGGCAAGATGCCCAAGCCGCAGGCGATGACGCTGAAGGCGGCGCGCAAGGGTGAGGTGCTGCATTCGGTACAGACTACCGACGATGGGCAGGGTCCGAAATCGGTGGAAGGCGATTGGTTTCTGGATGCGAAGCAACACCCGGTGGACCCGAGCGCGCAAGGCAATAAGCAGACGCAGATGAGCCGCTGGCAGGGCAATACGCTGGTGGCGGAACGGCGGAGCGACGACGGCAGCTATCTCGAAGCAATTCGTATGACGCTTTCGGGCGACGGTAAAACCGCCACCGAACACATTAGCGTGAAGAGCCCGAATGGCAACAATTCGAGCACGCTGGTGTGGGAGCGTAAGTAGTATTTATTTGCGCGTGGCCCAGGCCCAGGCGGTTTCGACGATGCGATCGAGGTCCGCGAATTCGGGCTTCCAGCCGAGCACGGTTTTCAGCTTGTGCGAATCGGCCACGAGTTCGGGGGGATCGCCTTCGCGGCGCGGGCCGACGGTGTAGGGAACTTTTTTCCCGGTGACGCGTTCCACTGCGGTCATCACTTCGCGGATGGAATAGCCGGAGCCTGTGCCGACATTGAAGCGGTTCGAGGGAGCGCCCGCGAGGAGCGATTCGACAGACAGGATGTGGGCCTGCGCGAGATCGGTCACGTGCACGTAATCGCGGATGCAGGTGCCATCGGGAGTGGGGTAATCTTCGCCGAAGAGAGTGACGGGCTTGCCGGTTTGCGCGGCGTGCAGAAGCAGGGGGACAAGATGTGTTTCAGGATTGTGGCGTTCGCCGGCGCGGCCTTTCGGATCGGCACCAGAGGCGTTGAAATAGCGGAGAGCGATGCCGTGGAGCCCGTAAATTTTGTCGAACCACTCCATGACACGCTCGGTCATGAGCTTCGATTCGCCGTAGGGATTGATGGGCGAGTGTGGCACGGTTTCGGAAATCGGCGAGACGCCTGGATTGCCGAAGATAGCGGCGGTGGAAGAGAAGACGACGCTGGTGACTTTGGCGCGATGCATGGCGCTGAATAGCGAAACCGAGCCGGCGACATTGTTGAGGAAATAGATTTCCGGCTTCTGCATGGATTCCGCGACGGAGATGAAGGCCGCGAAGTGGATGACGGCATCGACCTGCTTTTCAGCGAAGACGCGGTCGAGCCCGGGGCCATCGTGTAGGTCGACTTCACGCAAGAGCTTGGGATCGACGGCATCGCGGTAGCCACGGATCAAGCTGTCGACAACGACTACGTCATAGCCTTGATCGACGAGTTGAAGAACCGTGTGGGAGCCGATGTAGCCGGCACCGCCGGTGACGAGTATTCTTTTCACCTGGTAAGTGTACAGCCTTATCAGCCACTAGAATGAAAAAGAGAGCATTGCACCCGTGACTATAGATGAACGATTGAAAGCCCTCACCATGAGCCTTGAATTACAATCTCACGAGGGCGAAGACCAACGCAAACGTATTGATGCGCTGCTGCACATCGCCGAGCGAACACAGGCTGTCTCACTTGGAGAAGGCTAAGTAGTTACCAAGCCCGCATCACCTCACGACTGTATCCACGGGTTCAGGTATGCGGCGATACAGGATAGTGCCGGCGGTGCGGGCTACTTCGCGATAGTGCGCGAACCAGGGGCGCAGTTCGGGATAAGTGGAGATAGAAAGCTGCGGGTTGTAAGGGCTAAGGCCATCGGCGATGAAGGTGGGGGTTGAGCGCAAAAGCTCCTGGCGCGCGGCGGCGGGGGCAGCACGGTCGATAGGCTCGGATTGCGTCAGGTGACGGTCGGCGGGGACGCCGGTGAGCGGCTGGGAATCGAGAAAGCGGGTGGCATCCGGAAGGCGCGTGTAGACCCAGAGTTCGGGACGATAGCCCCAGATGAAGAGCGTGTCGCCGGGGTGGGTAAGCGGCTTCAGGACAGCAGCAGCCTGGCGGCTATCGAAATCGAGCGCGGTATCGGCCCAGGGCTTGGCTTCGGCAACCGTCAGATAGCGTGGGGCAAAACGGATGAGTGGGATAAGCAGCAGCGCCAGTACGGCCCATCGTCGCCAGGGGAGGCGAGCGGCACCGTAGGCGGCGGTCAGGCACAGCGGCGGCAATAACTGCAGGTAATAGCGCGGGAAGAAACGCAGGCCGAGCGCGACGGCCAGGAAAGAGATGGCGATCCAGAGGAGGAAGCGCCAGGGCATTCGCCAGAGGCTTGCGACACAGAGTGCGGCGTGGAAGCCTAGCCAATTGGCAGTTCGCAGAGCGCCATTTGTGAACGGGTTCGAGAGGAAGGGGCTGGCGGCATAGCGCGCGCTCCAGAGCCAGACTTGATCGAAGAAAGCTGGGGCTGCGCCGGTGGCTGTGAGCGTGACGGCGGCTACCGCGCAGGGGACGGCGAACCCGGCGAGCGTGAATAGAAAGACGGGGCCGGTAAAGGCAAGGCAGGCCAGCAGGACGAAGAGGCCCTTCATGTTCGCGAGAAGGGCGATGCCCGCAACGGCACCGGCCCAGAATGCTTGGCCGCGTGAGGCTAGCCAGACGGCTGCCAGGTGGGGAGCTACCGTGAGCAGGTCGGGGCCGAGGGGCAGAACGGAAGCGGGGAAATCAAACGTCAGGAAACAGGCCATCAGGGCGGCGGCCCAGAGCGCTTCGGCGCGTCCCCAAAGCTGCCGCGCGAAGCCAAACGCGAGCGACGCGCAGAGCAGTGTGTAGAGTGCGCCGGCGATGCGCAGGAGCCAGCCGGGCTGCGTCGCAAACAGCAGTGAAAGAAGTGGGGATAGCGGGGGCTTGTCGTACCAGATTTGCTGGTATAGAGTGCGGCCGTGTAGCATCTGCGTGGCGGCGGCGAGGGGGAAGGTTTCGGGCTCCCATAAGACGCCAGAGTGACAGAGGTGCGCCGCTAGTACTAAGCCGAAGAGGAGCGCGAAGAAGAGGGCTGTGCGCAAGGTGAACTATAGCGCGGTAGAATGGCGAACTAAAGGCGAAGATGGATATTCAGGAACAGCTTGCCATCCTGCGCGAAAAGGTTCGGGCCATTCAGGCGCGCGGGGAAGCGCCGGAGATGGTGCCATCGCGCGCGGCCTTTGTGGAAGAACTGCTCACGGGCGAAGTGAAAGAAACGCCTCAGGGGCGGCACTTTGAAACGGAGAAGTTGTATGGGGCGGAGGAAAGCTACGGCTGTGTTGCTTTGCGGAATTTAGCGGAACTTGCGCCGGACCTGCTGCACGCCATTTCGGCAGGGACTGTCCCGGCCTGCCACCCGGAGCGTTGGGCGTTTTTGGATACGGAGACGACGGGCCTTGCCGGCGGCAGCGGGACTTATGCGTTTCTGATCGGGATCGGGAGTATTGAGGGTGCCGGTTTTCGGGTGCGGCAGTTCTTCATGCGCGATTACGCCGAAGAGGGTTCGCAGCTTTGGGCGGTGGCGGAATACCTGGCACGCTTTGACGTGCTGATTACTTACAACGGCAAATCGTACGATCAGCCGCTGCTAGAGACCAGGTTTCGCATGTGCCGCGCGAGGCATCCCTTTGATAGGTTGACGCATCTGGATCTGCTGTATGGCGCGCGCCGGCTTTGGAAGCAGCGCATGGAAAATTGCAAGCTGACCTATCTGGAGTGCGAGGTGTTGGGGGTGGAGCGCGAGGGTGACGTGCCGGGCTCGCTGATTCCGTATTTGTATTTTGAGTTTGTGCGCACCAGGCGCGCGGCCAAGCTGATTCCGGTGTTTCAACACAACGTGCTGGACATTCTGTCGCTGGCTTGCCTGACGGCGATTGTGCCGGAAGCATTTCGGAATCCGGAGACGGTGCCGGTGCGACATGGGTCGGACCTGTTGGGCCTCGCGCGATGGCTGACGCGGGTGGAAAAGCCGGAGCAGGCCTTGCGTTTGTTCGAACGCTCGGTGGCTGTGGGGTTGCCCGATGAGCTGTTGTTTCCTACGCTTCTCGAAGCTGGGCTGCTGCGCAAAAAGCTGGGCATGTGGGCGGCGGCGCTCGAAACCTTTACAGACCTGACGCTTTCGCGCAACCCGTGCCGCGCGCGGGCTGGCGAGGAGTTGGCGAAATATTACGAGCATCGCGAACGCAATTGCGCATTGGCTCTGGAGATGACGGTGGCTGCGCGGGCGTGGGCGGACACGCCCGAATTGCGTTTGCGTGAGGCGCGGCTGCGGAGGCGACTCAATAGCCGGCCCGCGAAGTTGAAGCTGACGGCGGGGGCTTAGGGATTTCGTGCGGGGAGCTTGTATTTGGCGAGGAACGCTCGGATTTCTGAATAGATCATACTTCGCTCTTCCGGCGTGAAGTACCCATGCTTGCCGCCGGGGACCGTGATGAGTTGGTGGGGCACGCCGGCGCCTTCGAGCTCGGTCTGCAAACGTTGCGCGTGGGAGTAGGGCACGACGGGGTCGGCATCGCCGTGGATGGTGAGGATGGGCGGCAGGTCTTTACGCACGAAATGTAGCGGTGATACGCGGGCGGCTGCTTCGGTGCGGTCGGCGCGATTGCCCAGCCATGCGACGGCGTAGTCTTTCATATTCGGGCCTTGCAGCAGGTCGGCGACATCGGTGATGCCGTACCAGTTGACGATGGCCGCCACTTTGGGCAGGCGCGCACCGGGGCACTGGCTCTCAAAGCCGGCGCTTTCGGGAATCATGCCGGTGGTGAGCGCTAGATGGCCGCCTGCGGAATCGCCTGAAAGGACAAGGCGCGTGGTGTCGAAGTTGTATTGCTTGGCGTGGCCGGCCACCCAGCGTAGCGCGCAGAGGCAATCTTCCACGGCGGCGGGCGCGGGCGAAATTTTGGCGAGCCGATATTCCACGTTGACCACCTGCCAACCCATTTCCAGCCACGGCGCGAAGAAGGGCAGCGAATTTTCTTTCACGCCGCCGGTCCAGCCGCCGCCATGAATCCAGATGAGTGTGGGCTGTGGCGTGGTGGCGTCTCGGCGCTTATAGACGTCCAGTTTGGCTTCGTAATTGTTCGCGGTCAGGTAGGTGATGTTCGGCGCTGTTTCGAATTCGTTCAGGAAGTGAACGGCCCAATCGGACGCGGGTACGGATTGGGACGCGGCGGGAAGACAGACAAGAGCGGCAAGCAAAAGGCGCTTCAACATAGACCTTCTTCTTATCATGAACTGACGGACTTTCGCTTACGATAGCGGATGCGAAGAAGGGCGCCGACGATCACGAGCGTCGCGCAGCCTTCGACTAATAATTTTTCGCCATCCAGCAGATTGGGGGGTTGGCCCTTCAAATTCGGATCGATCAAAATGCCGTGGGTGAAAAATACGGCTGCCGCCGCGTAGGCGGTGTAATGCAGCTTCTTCCAGATACGGTTTCCCAGGCGCGGGCGGAAATAACTCGTGATGACGACAAACGCGGTCAGGTAAAACGCCAGCGCGCCCAGGACGTTGTAATTGCGCTGCTGCGGAGACCAGAAGGGCAGCACCAGATCCAGCGGGTGGAAGGCGGCGGCGCTGGTGAAGAGCAGCGGTAGGGGATGTAGGAACGCGACGGAAAGCGCGATGTAGCCGGTCCAATTGTGCAGCGTGAAAATTTCAATCTTGCGGTGCGGCCAGCGGCGGACCGGGTTGTAGTTGGTGGAAAGCAACAGGCCCAGCAGGATGTTGAGCGTGAGCAGCCCCATGGCGATCAAGCCGGTGGTGCCCGAAAGGTCGACGGCGGTCATTAGCCATCCATCATAAATAAACATCATAAATAGATAAACTGAAAGACTGTGAATGCTGTCGAGTTTAACGGGGTTTCGAAGAGCTACTCCATCTACGCGAGCCCCGGCGACCGGCTGAAAGAACTGGCCACGCTGCAGCGCAAAAAGTTTCATCAGGATTTCTGGGCGCTGCGCGACATCAGCTTTGAAATCAAGCGCGGCGAAACGTTTTGCATCGTGGGGCAGAACGGTTCCGGCAAGAGCACGCTGCTGCAGATGGTGGCGGGGATATTGCGACCCACGGCGGGCACTGTCAAGGTGAACGGGCGCGTTTCGGCGCTGCTTGAATTGGGTGCGGGGTTCAATCAGGAATTTAGTGGACGTGACAATGTTTATCTGAACGGCGCAATTTTGGGCCTCTCGACGAAGCAGATCGATCAGCGTTATCGCGAGATTGAAGAGTTCGCCGAAATAGGCGACTTCATCCATCAGCCGGTGAAGACGTATTCGAGCGGCATGGTGGTGCGTCTGGCGTTCGCGGTGGCCATCAGTGTGGATCCGGAAGTTCTGCTGGTGGATGAAGCGCTGGCGGTGGGCGATTTATATTTCCGGCATCGCTGTATGCGCAAGGTGCATGAATTGCGCGCGCGTGGCGTGACGATTCTGTTTGTCTCGCACGCGGCGGGCGATGTGAAAGCTATCGGCGACCGCGCCATGTGGCTGGAGCAGGGCCGCATGGTGGATATCGGCGAAACGGATCGCGTGGTGGAAAGATACCTCGCGGCCATGGTGGAAAAAGATACCGCGTATCTTGCTTTGAAAGCGCAGCAGCCGCGGCCGGAATGGGCGGAGGCGCAATCGCGGCCGGTGGAGGTGATCGATTCGATTCCGAATATCGATCATCGTTACGGAGACCGACGCGCGGAAGTGATTGGCATCGCTGTGGTGGATCAATACGGCGCGCCGCTCGCGCTATTGCAGCCGAATAGTAAGGCTGTGGTGCGCATCAGCGTTCGTGCGAACACGGATGTTGCCATGCCGATTGTGGGCTTCATGATGCGCAACCATCTGGGCATCGATTTTGCGGGCACGAACACCAGCCGGGAAGAGTATGAACTTGCCGCCATGAGGCGCGGCGATATCTATACCGTGGATTTTCATCTGGATCTGCCGGAGCTCTATCCCAGTTCATTTTCGTTTTCACCGGCGGTGGCGGACGGCACGCTGGTCAGCTATCAGATGTGCGATTGGATCGATAACGCGATCTCGCTGCAGATGGCGAACGGCGATGCGCAGGTGTATGGCTATCAGCACCTGCCCTGCAAAGTGGAAGTGAACGGGCGCGTAGGGGAGCAGCGCGTTGCCTGACGGTTTGCCGCCCGAATTCACGGGCGAGCGCGTCATACCCGGCCAAGTGGACGTGGATCTGTTTAACGAACACGTTTCGCGCTATGCGTTCGCGCGTGGATTTGCGAAGGGGAAGCGCGTGCTGGATCTGGGCTGCGGCACCGGCTATGGCGCGTTCGCAATGGCTCAGGTTGCCGCGAGCGTGACTGGTGTGGATCTTTCGCAGGACGCGATCAATCATGCGCGCTTGCACTATCCGGCGGCGAACTTGAAGTTTGAGCAGGGTGATGTGACGGAAGTGCGCGAAGGCGCTTACGATTTGATGATTGCGTTTGAGGTGATTGAGCATCTGGAAAACTGGCGCGGTTTGCTGCGAAGCGCGAGCGGGCAGTTGACTCATGAGGGCTGGCTACTTGTCTCCACTCCAAACAAGCCGGTGTACGCGGAAGCGCGCGGCGCGTCGGGCGGCAACGAATTCCATGTGCACGAATTCGAATACGAAGAGTTTCAGCAGGCTTTAGCGGAGGTGTTCCCGCATGTGAAAATGCTGGTGCAAAACCATTCGGCGGGATTGCTGTTCGCCCCGGTTCACGGCGTTGGTGCGTGCGAGGTTCACCTAGGCGGCGCAGTGTCTCTGGCGGAGGCGCAGTTCTTTGTGGGCGTTTGTTCGCATGCGCCGATTGCAGACGTCAACGCATTTTTTTATCTTCCAACGCAGGCAAATTTGCTGCGGGATCGCGACAGGCATATTGAGTTGCTTCGCGGCGAGATGGATCTAAAGACCGAATGGATGGAGGTCACGCGCGCGGAACTGGCTGGACGGAATCGCGAGTATGAAGAACTGCTGCGCTTGAATGCCGAGCTGAAGCGACAGGTGGAAGAGCGCAATGAATGGGCGCTGCGGCAGGACGAATTGGCGCGGGCGCGCGGGGAGCGAATCTTAGGGCTTCAAGACGAAGTGGAGACCGGGCAAGCAGAATGGGCGCTTGCGGCGGCAGCCTATGAAGAGCGCGTGGCGACGCTTGAAGACATCAATCGCGCAAAGACCGAATGGGCGCTCGAAACCGAGCGGCGCCTTGGTGCGGAACTGACGGAACGCAGTGAGCACTTGATGCGCGCGGTGGAATTGCTGGCCGCCGCGGAGGCACTGGTGGAAGAACGAACGCTGTGGGCGCAGCGCCTGGATGTGGAAATTCGCGAATGGGAGAAGCGCTGGTCTGGTCTGCGCAACGCGACATGGGTTCGCGTGGGAAGCGGCTTAGGCCTGGTCAAGTAGATGGAATTTCTGAAACGCCTGCTCAAGGCGCTTCCGCTGCTGATCGTGTCGCCGTTTCTGGTGATGTTATGCGTGACGGCGATCGGCATCGTGGACTTGCTTTGGCTGGTGCTGGGGCGAAAGCGTGTGCCTGTGGAGCGACGGCCCAGTAACAAAGCTGCCACCATCGTGATTCCGAATTGGAACGGGCTCGATCTATTGCGCAAATATCTGCCGCCGCTGATGGAAGCAACCAAGGCAAGCGCGGCGAATGAAATTCTGTTGGTGGACAACGGTTCGCACGATGGCAGCGCGGAATTTGTGCGGTCGAATTTTCCGGGCGTGACCGTGCTTGGTTTGGAGCGGAACCTGGGCTTCGGAGGCGGATCGAATGCCGGGTTTCGCGCCGCGAAGAACGACATAGTGGTGCTGCTGAATAGCGATATGCGCGTGGAGCCAGATTTTCTGCAGCCGTTGCTGGACGGCTTCACAGACGCAAAAGTGTTCGCGGTATCGTGCCAGATTTTTTTGAGCGACGCCGCGAAGAGACGTGAAGAGACCGGGCTCACCGAAGGATGGTGGCGGGATGGCGCGCTGCGTGTGGGTCATCGCGAAGACCCCGAGGTGACCGGTCTGTTTCCGTGCTTCTATGGCGGCGGCGGATCTTGCGCGTTTGATCGCGACAAGTTTCTGGAATTGGGCGGCTTCGACGAACTGCTGGCGCCTTTTTATCTGGAAGACACGGACATGGGCTATCTGGCATGGAAGCGCGGGTGGAAGGTGTTGTATCAGCCCGCGAGCGTGGTGTACCACGAACACCGTGGCACCATTGGCAAGACGTTCAGCGGCAGTTATATCCAGGGGGTGCTCAAGAAAAACTTCCTGCTGTTCAGTTGGAAAAATATTCATGAATGGCCGCGCCTGGTGGATCACTTCCTGTTCAGCTATTTAGGCGCGTTGCTGAGCGTGCTGTTCGGCGAAGAGCAGGGCCGCGCCACGCTGGGCGGCTTCGCGCGTGCCACATTGCAATTGCCTGGAGCGCTACGGTCGCGATGGGCCGCGCGTGAGCTTGCTTGCGTCAGCGATACGGAAACGTTCGAGCGTCCCCGAGGCGGACACTTTCACGACCGATTCATGGCTTCGGACAGTATGCCGGAAGCGCCGCATGTGCTGTTCGTTTCTCCCTACCCCATCATGCCGCCCACCCATGGAGGCGGCGTGTTCATGTATCACACGCTGCGTGAGCTTAGCCGGCTGACGGAAGTACACGCGCTTGTCATGCTGGATTACGAACATGAGGAAGCCGCCAACCAGGAGCTGGCCGCGTTCTGCGCCTCTGTCACGCTGCATGTCCGGCGCGGAACGGACGAGCCCAACCTGGGCTCCATTGTGCCGCACGCGGTGCGCGAGTTGGAGAGCCGCGATTTGCTGTGGTTGATCGATCGGCTGATGCTGCAAAAACAGGCCGACGTTCTGCAGTTGGAATACACCGCGTTGGGACAGTATGGCGCGAAGTATCGACGCACGGTGTGCGCGCTGTTTGAGCATGATGTGTACTTTCAATCCATCGGACGCGGCCTGGAGTTTATGCGCGGTTCGCTGGACCGGGTGAAGGCGCGTTGGGAATATCTGCGGGCGATTCGTTATGAGTTGGGCATGCTGCCCAGGTTCGATGCGGTGCAGGTTTGTACGCGGGAGAATCGCGAGTATTTGGCGGGCTTTCTGCCGGCTCTTGCGCCGCGCATCGAAGAGGGGCTCAGGGCCGGAATCGCGTCGGCGGAGTACGCGTATCCGGGCGGGCCGCGGAACCCGAGGACCATGCTGTTCCTGGGCAGCTTCCGCCATGTGCCGAACAGGATCGCGCTCGAATGGTTTACCAGGGAGGTTCTGCCGCTGATTGTGGAGCGGTGTCCGGACGCGAAACTGCTTGTCGTGGGATCGGACCCGCTACCCGCGCATGCCTATCATGACCCGCTACAAGCTATCGAGATGCTGGGCTTTGTGGAGGACATCAAGCCACTGCTAGCGACGACGGCCGTCTTTGTGTGCCCGATTCGTAGCGGCTCCGGCGTGCGGGTGAAACTTCTGGAGGCGTTCGCGAGCGGCATTCCCGTTGTCTCCACCGTTATCGGCGCGGAAGGCCTGGCGCGGCTGGATGGGCAGGAGTGTCTGCTGAGCGACGACCCGCAGGGCTTCGCGGACCGCGTATTGCGTTTATTTGGCGACCCCGCGGCGGGTGCCGAAATGGCGGGGCGCGCGCGCGAAGAAGTGGAAACCAACTGGGACATGCGCGTGATTACGGCCCGTTTGCTCAAAAGTTACGAAAAGGCGCTTCAGCGGAAACGCGGCGTCGCGGCAGACTGAGTCACAGCAGAGATTTTCAATCGAATCAGCAAGTTACAAAGGAGCAGGGCAGAGCGCGGGAGTAGGCTTTGGTCGGGCCCCGGTTTTTCCGTTTCGTTTCGGAACCGGGATATCAAGCCCGCACCAAGGAGCCATGAGACGATCTACTACCATTTTGCGAACGTGTGTGTTGACCGCGGGTTCGCTCTGTATCGCAATTTTGCCCGCGCTTGCGCAGACCACACAGGTGGATCTGAGGTCACAAGCCAAGGGCGTTGATTTTTCACGGGCCGTTGCCACGAAACCATTTAAAACGGGGATTACGCTTCCGGCCACCTGCAACGTAGGCGACAGCTACTTTAAGAGCGATGCTGCCCCCGGCCAGAATCTTTACGGCTGCGCGACGGCGAATACCTGGACTGTGGAAAGCGGCGGCGGATTGCCGTCCGTAACAGGTAATGCCGATCACCTGCTGGGCACTAACGGAACGCTGGCGAGCTGGATGGCATTGGGCGGCGACGTGGCCGGTTCACCCCCCAGCTTGCAAGTCACCGGGCTGCAGGGCAAGCGGGTGGCGGCCACCACACCCACCAGCGGCCAGGTGCTGACATGGAATTCCACTGCCCTGAATTGGGAGCCGGCCACGGTAACATCCTCGTCGGGAGGCGGGCCGGTGACCAATACCGGCGGCGATTTGTCGGGCGCGATTGCGAACGCCACCGTCACACGCATGCAAAATAAGCCGGTTTCTTCGGCCACTCCGTCGGATGGGCAGGTGCTGACCTGGAGCCAGTTCAGCAGCCAATGGCAGCCGCAAGCGCCCAGCGGCGGTTCAGGGGGCGGTACAGGCTCGGGTTCCGGAATTAGCGTGCTTGGCGTGACTTATTCGAGCGCCAACACGCTCACCATTGGCGCAGGTTGCTCGCTGAGCGCGCCATGCAATGCTCGCTTCGGGACGAACGTGGTTGCTATTACTACCAGCGCCACGGTGACTTGGCAATCGGGCGCGGGAATTGCGTACATTTATGTCACGCCAGCCGGCACCGTAACCGTAGGCAGCAACCTGACGGTTATCTGCGCGGGAGGCTGCTCGACGGCGGTTGGCCTGGCCGGGTTTCCGGTGAACACCATGCCGATTTATACCTGGACCGCGCTTCCCACGGGCTGGGATTCAGCCGGCGGGCATGACGCGCGCGCGTACCTTTCCACGAAAGTTTTGTCGGCAGGCACGGGCATGATCCTGGTGGAATCCGGACCGCAGAGCACGATCGGGGTGGATGTAACGCTGGTGCCTACTTTTACCACCGGCGCGGCGACATTGGCGTTCGGCACGTTGGCGGCTTCAAGTTGCAGCGTGGACTTGACGGTTGCGGTCCCGGGGGCCATTGTCGGCGACGCGCTGGCTTCTGGTTGGCCGGCCACGATGCCGGCCTCCGTATTGGGCATGATGAGAGTTTCAGCACCGAACACCGTTGCTGTGCGGCTTTGTAATCTAAGCGCCTCCGCCGCCACTGTGGCCAGCAATTCTTACCGTGCCACGGTTGTGCAAGGCCGGTAAACAGCCCTCGACGTCTGGCAAGTCCACGCTTTCCTTCCAGCTTAATGGTTTACGCTGGAAGGAGCGCGGATGAGTGTGGACCAGACCGATAACCGGGTACACTCCCCTTTGTGGTCGAACGCCGCGGTCTTCGCCGGGCTGTTCGTCATTGTTCTACTGCTTCAGCTTCGAAGCGGTACTTACGGGGCGGAATTTGGCGGCTATCCCGATGAGCCCGCCCATTACGTCACCAGCGTGATGGTGCGGGATTATCTGGCTGGCGGCAAGTTTACAGACCCCATGCAGTACGCCAGCGATTATTACAATGCCTACCCGAAAGTAGCGTTCGGCCACTGGCCGCCTTTGCTGTACGCAGTTCAGGGCGTGTGGATGCTGATCTTTTCAGAATCGCGCGCTTCGGTGTTGGTGGAACTGGCGCTGACCACTACAATCGCGGCGTTCCTGTTGTTCGCGGTGGCCCGGCGCCGCTTCGGCACCATGGCGGGCGTGCTCAGTTCATTGCTGTTGGTCTGCCTGCCGATCATTCAGGCGTACTCGGATGAAGAGATGGCGGAATCGCTATTGCTGGTGACGGGCTTTGCCGCCGCCATCTATTTCTACCGCTACCTGGAACACAATACCTGGCGAAACGGCATCCTGTTCGGCCTCTTCTGCTCACTGGCGATACTGACGAAAGGCAACGGCTGGGCTCTGGCCATGATTCCGCCGATTGCCATTGTGCTCACTCGCGATTTCGCCGTGCTGAGGAAGCCGTCATTCTGGATTCCCGTGCCTATTGTTGCTGTACTTTGCCTGCCTTGGCAGATCCTTACGCTTCAGATGGCGCACCGGGGTTGGGCCGGCGGCGATTCGCCCAGTATGGCCTACACGGTGGATTCGCTTTGGCAATTTGCCGTTATCCTCTGTGATTTGGTGGGCTGGGCCATTGCGGTGCTTGCCATTTGGGGAATCTGGCTGCGCGTGATTCGACCCATTCGCACCCGAGGAGTGAAGCCTTTCGATGCCGTTATGTTCGGGCTGCTGATCTGCATCTGGGTTTTCCATTCCGTGGTGCCCGCCGGCGTGGAAGCCCGCAAGATGATCGATGCTCTTCCCGCGATGATTCTCTTCGCGCTGGCCGGCGGCGAGTGGATCGCCAAACAGGTCGCCGTTCGATTCCCCATGCGCCTGGGATTTAGCTGGAGCTCCGCGCTTGTGGCGGCTGTGGTCGGGCTACTCTTTACGGTCCAGACGTTTGCGATTCCGCGCGAGGTACATTATGGCTTCACAGAGGCGGGCAGGTACATCAAGATGCGGCCGGACCTGCGCAACGCCGTGATTCTGGTCTCCTCCGAACGCGATGGTGAAGGCCTGTTCATTTCGGAGCTGGCGATGCAGGATGCCCGGCCCGCACACACCATCCTGCGCGCCAATAAGAGGCTCTCGACTTCAGACTGGAATGGCAACGTGGCGGAAGAGTTCTGTCACACGCCGCTCGACGTGATGCTGTTTCTGAAGAACGAACATGTTCGCGCCGTGGTGATGGATACTTTTCCGCGGCGTGTGCATTACCGCCACAACGATTTAATTTTACAGGCGATTAAAGATTATCCCGACAAGTGGAAGCTGGCGTCTACTTTCGGCGGCGGGAAAATCCAGGTCTACGAAGTGAACCCTATTTAGTTAGCGGCTAAGACAGGCTCTTCCGTCCTGACTTCTTCCTTCTTGGTTTCGTGATAATCCACTTCGGTGTTCACGTCCCAGATATTGTGTTTGTCTTCCCGCCCTTCGATGATGTTGTCGACGGAAATCATCGCAGTCAGCATGGAATGGTCCTGGTTGTTGTACTTGTGCATGCCATTCCGGCCGACCAGATACAGATTGCGATACACATCCACATGCTGCTGGATTTGATCGAACTGATCGTAGGTTCCGAAATATGCCGGGTATGTTTTCGGCACGCGAATTACGGTGGCATCGATTACATCTAAGGCGTCGATGATTCCAATCTTTTCGAGCTCATGTTTAGCAAGCTCGATCATCTTTTCATCTGTCAGCCTCCAGATTTCGTCCGTGTCATAGCAGAAATACTCGAGCCCCACCCATACTTTGGAAGGGTCGGCGACCAGGTACGGGCTCCAGTTGTTGAAGATCTGCAAACGGCCTACCTGCACATCGGGCTCCTGAATGTAAATCCAGTTGTCCTGAATGGGGGAACCGTCAGCTTCCTTGATTTTCAAATTATTCAGAAGCAGCCCGACTGTGATGAAATCCCGGTACACCAAGCCGTCGCTGATGGCTTGAATCTTCGCGGGCACCTTCACGTCGAGCGCGTTGATCAGTTCGCGAATCGGCATGGTGGAAAAGAAGTAGTCGCCTTCAAAACTGCGCGTCTCACCCGTCTTGCCGTTCACTGCTTCGACGCCGGTAACGCGGTCGCCTTGCGTCAAGATCCGGTTCACATACCAGGAGGTGAGAATCTGGCCGCCCCTCGCTTGGATCTTCTCCGCCACCTCTTCCCACATCTGACCCGGACCATGCTTTGGATACATGAACTGCTCGATGAGCGATGTTTCTACGTCTTTTTGCGAAAGATCGGTCTGAGTCTTGGAACTTTTCTTCATTACCTGTTTAAACAGGTGTTGGAGTGTCTTGGTGATTGAGAGGCCTTTAATACGTTGAGCTCCCCAAGCCGCGCTGATTTCATTACAGGGCACTCCCCACACTTTCTCCGTATACGATTTGAAGAATGTCAGATACAGTTCACGCCCAAAGCGGTTGATGAAAAACTGCTCCAAATTCTGTTCGTTCTTGACCGGGAAGAGCAAACTCCACATGTAACTGGTACCGATGCGGGCCATCTTCGCCGGACCCAACTTGGAGACGGTCTCCGCGCTCAGCTTGATGGGATAGTCAAAAAACTGTCTCAAAAAATATATGCGGGACTTTCGCTTTCGTACCAGCATCACGGAATCTGTAGTTTCCGGATTCGGCCCATCGGCCGTGCCCTGAACAGTACGAGTCTTCTGCTGATAGGTAATGGCCTGCGCGCCCGGTGTGGATTGCAGGGGCATGATTTGAAGCCACCAGTTCATTACCCGGTCGGATTTCGAGAAAAAGCGGTGCCCGCCGATGTCGATCCGATTTCCCTTGTACTGAATTGTGCGCGAGATGCCGCCCATGGCTTCACTGGATTCAAGGACAATAGGGACGATTCCAGTGCGGGTGACAAATTCGTAAGCGGCTGTAAGACCCGCAGGACCCGCGCCGATGATGATAGCCTGCTTTCGATTCATTGTTTTTCCAATTCCGGCGAGTAAGGGGAGAGTTGGCTGGAGCGACGACTAACCTTCCAATGGTACGTCACCAATTTCGCCGCATTCAACATATCCCCGTGTGGATTGTGGGTAATCACCCCGGATCGCATCCCAAACAAACAGTTAGTTTGCGTCCAAAAATTCTTCATATATTTTTTCCATGCGCTTCACCGACCGGCTCTGGCTGAAGCTTTCGTGAATGAATCTATGACCGGCTTGGCTGAAATGTGCGCGGGCGGCCGCGCCGCCCATCAGACGCTCCAGCGCCTTCGCCAGATCCGCTGAATCGCCCTTTGCAAAGAGCAGCCCGCGCGATTCGTCATTGCCCAAAAGTTCCGGGTTACCCCCCACACGCGAAGCCACGCAGCAACACCCGCAGGCCATGGCCTCCATCAGCGAATTCGAAAGTGCTTCGCTCAATGACGGAAGCACAAAGATATCCATCGCTCGCATCCAGGGCGCCACATCCGCCGTCTTCGGCTCAAAACGGCACCACGCGCGAACGTTCAGAGCTTCGGCGAGCGCCTCCAATTCACTCAGCATCGGCCCGCTACCCACGATCAGGAGGCGCGCATTTGCGTGGTTGCGATGGAGGCGCGCGAAGGCCTCCAGCAAATTCGTGAGACCTTTCTCCGGGCGCAGAGCGCACACCACGCCGATGACGACCGTATGTTCCGGCGGCAGCGCAGGCTTGCGCTCGCGGTGAAACACTGCCAGATCGATCCCGTTGTAACAAAGGTGGATCAGGCTGGATGGCACGCGCTCATCATTCATGAGGTGTTCGCGCATGTGTTCGCAGTTCACGACAATGCCGTCGACCATCTGATCGGTGATGCGAAGCAGGCGCGTATAGATGCCCGGCGTCAGGCTGCGATGGGCACGCTGGCTGGAAAGCACGACGGGATCGTGCGCAAGCCTGGCGAAGGGCACCGCGAAGATGTTGAGCGGGACATCGAAGCTGTGGACCAGGCGAATGCGATGTTGGCGAATGTAACGGATCAAGGCAAGCCCGCCTTGAAGCGCCGACCCTGAAACAAACGATGTAACAGGGAGGTGCAGCACTGGAACCCCATGGGCGCGCAGTTCATCGGCGCGAATGCCCTGGGGATGAAACGTCGCAATGTGCGGCTCGAAACGCTGGCGATCAAGCCCCTTGGCCACCTCAGTCATCTGCCGCTCCGTGCCGCCCAGGTCCAATGAATGAGCAAGCAACAGAACTGGTCGGGGGCCGCTCATGTGCCGACCAAGCGAGCGATGCCGCTATTCGGAAACTGGATGGCGGGGCCGCCGGGGATTTTTACTAACGTCGAGTCTGTCTCGTTGGTTACTTCGAGTAAGGCACTAGGCTTGAAGCCATCGAAGAGGAAAACCGTCGCGACGGTCGCGGGCAAGCGCGCTGTCCAGCGAAAGGCGATCACCGGAGTTGCCTCCCTCATCCCGAGACAGCGGGAACGCCATCCGATTGTTCCTTCTTCTGCTGCGGGCGCGCTCGAAAGAATCGCCATCCGGGTGGCTGCGCCGTCGCCCAGATGCCAGAACTGTTCGAGGGAGTGCGTACCTTCCGGGCCAGTCACACCGTCCAGAATGACCAGCATGCGGCTGCCAAGCTGAAAGAAGCGCCGACGGTGCACCACACCGCGAGCGTGACAGGCCGCATCGACAAATACATTCTCACCGTCGACGTGAAACTCGGCGCGGGTGACTTCAGGCTTATGGTCCCAACGGAACGGACGCGTGGGATCGGCCTGATCGAGCGCATCGATGCGGACCGTGTTGTGATAGGCCGAACCGCGAAACTCATCCCGTGCGCGCGGATCGGCCACGTAGGTGAATGTCCCAGGATCGATCAGCAGTTCTTCGTCGCCGCATCGAACAGTAAACGACAGCGTGTCCGAGTGACTGTGGCCCGCACCGCCAGGCCCGAACGGCCCGGTATCGATCAGCACATGCAGTTTGTCACGAACGATGGAGATGAGACCGCAATTCTCAAAGAGCGCGGCAGTGTCTTTGGCGCTGGTGCCGGCACTCTCCGCCGGCTCGGGCGCAAGCCACCAAGCGGCCTGCTCCGGCGCGGTATCGCTGCGCGCGGGAAATTGTTCGTCGGGAAAGATGCTAGCGCAAGTGGTGAGAGTCGCGCGCGCAAACGTGGCTCGATCTCCATAGGGATGAAACAGGCGACCACCGTCATCGTCACCGAAGAAGCTCAGCAGTCCAGCGGGGCCGTTGATGGACGCGAGGAACCGCGCCATCTTTCGCAAGGGGGCATCGAACGCAGCCGGCCGCCCGGCGAGCAAATAATACAGAAGAAAGAAATCCAAAGCGTAGACGTGGTAGTACGTCGATTGTTCGAAGTGGCTGCCATCGGCTTGAATTTGGCGGTCGCGTTCATCTTTTGCGATGCGGCTTCCCAGAGCAGCCCACCCGGTGGCCGGAAATTTCAGACCGAGCGCGAACAGGGCAACGCCTTCCCCCAGCAAGTGAGTATTGGGAGAAAAGTAAGTGGACAGGTTTGCTTTCAGAAAATGCCCGTGCTGGAACATGCCGTTCCAAAGCTTTTGGCGGAACGCGGGGTTTAAGTGCGCGCCCGCTAAATGATCGATCCACAGCCAGGAGAGTGCGCGGAACGCCACCTCCAAGGCGCTTGAAAAATTGATCCCCCTCAGAAACGGATTTTGCTGGAACCAGCTATTGAGTTGAGCCTCGATCTCCGACAGATAGGCTCGGTTTTCCGTCAACACCCACGCTTGCGCGAGCAGGACAAGGTGCTGGTGCCGGTTCAATTCCCAAATGTTCTTGTGGTCGCCGGCTTTGGCGAAGTCAAGGTAAGGGATGAAGCGAAAGTAATCGGGCGGCGTGATTTGGCCATTTATGTAGTCCTTGCGCCAGGCGATTTCGGGGCCAACCTGCACCGCGCCGCCGAATAGCGGGAGCCGATGCGCCAGAATTTTCTGAGCATTCAGCTCCAATTCAGTGGCATAAGCGTTTCCTCGAAGAATATTCGAGACGCCTTCCGGTGCGGGCAGCGGAAGCGGGGCTACAACGGCCTTCCGCGAAAGCTGGGGAGGGAATGCATAGAGCCAAAGGTTTTCCGCCTGTTGTGACAAGCGGAAACGAATCTCGCGAGCACTACGCACGGCGGCACCCTGAGGAATTCACAGTAGCATAGAGCCATGGGTGAACCTGGCCGTAAACGCTATCTATGTGCGGCATAGCGGGATACTTTTTGGCTGCTGGCGAAGCCCAGCAAGCCGTCGTTCAGGCCATGTGCGATGTGATTCGCCACCGCGGTCCGGATGATGAAGGGTTCCATGTAGAAGGCCCCTGCGCCATCGGTATGCGTCGCCTGAGCATTATCGATTTGGCGACCGGCCACCAGCCGATTTCGAACGAAGACGGCACGGTATGGGTGGTCTTCAACGGCGAAATTTACGATTACAAAACGCTGCGCGAGAGCCTGATTGCGCGTGGTCACCGGTTCCGGACGCACAGCGACACTGAGGTGCTGGTGCATCTGTACGAACAGGAAGGCGTGGAGGGGCTGCATCGCCTGCGCGGCATGTTTGCGTTCTGCATTTGGGATTCGACGAAGCGAAAAATTCTGTTGGTGCGCGACCGCTTCGGGAAAAAGCCGCTCTACTACGCCGAGCTTCCCGGAGGTTTGTATTTCGGTAGCGAATTGAAGTGTTTGCGCGCGGCGCAGGTGCCGCTTGAGCTGGACCCGGAAGCGCTTCGGCTGTATTTTCAATTTTCGAACATCCCGGACCCGTTCTCGATTTACCGCCACATTCGAAAATTGGAGCCGGGTTGTTGGCTGGAGTATGGCGACAACGGCCTTGTGAATAGGGGCCGGTATTGGCGATACCCCACCCCGACCGCAGCTACGCCACCAGACTTTTCCGTTGAGGCCGCCTGCAGGAAGATCCGCGAAAAATTTGACGAATCGGTCAAGATCCGGATGTTGGCGGACGTGCCGCTGGGCGCGTTCTTGAGCGGTGGCATCGATTCCAGTTCCGTGGTTGCCTCGATGGCGCTGCAATCGAGTGAGCCCGTCAAGACGTTTTCTATCGGCTTTGAAGAGGCGGCCTATAACGAGCTTTCGTTTGCCGCGGCGGTGGCCAAAAAATACAAAACCGAACACCACGAAATTGTGGTCAAGCCGGATTCTGTTGCACTGACCGAAAAGCTGGTGCGCCAATTCGATGAGCCCTTTGCAGATTCTTCCGCGATCCCTACTTACATCGTGTCGCAGTTTGCCGTGCAACACGTGAAAGTCGCCCTGAGCGGGGATGGGGGCGACGAACTGTTTGGCGGCTACGATAGTTTTCAAATTGTCCAAAACCTTCAACGCTACGATGCACTTCCGCAAACCCTGCGTCGCGCGATTTCCGGAATTGCGAACAGTTTGCCATATTCCACACGCGGAAAGAACTATTTGCACATGATTAGCCGTTCCACAGCGACCCAGCGTTATTTCGAAAGCAACTATTCGCCTTATCTGATGCGGCGGGAGTTGCTTCGCCCGGAGTGGATGCTGCCTGCAGAGGGCGCCTATTTGGAGAAAGTACTGAAAAATTGTTTGCTGCCGGCCGATGCCGATCCGCTCTCCCAGGCGCTCTATTATGAGGCTACCGCCAAGCTTTCGGGAGACATGCTGGTGAAAGTGGACCGCATGTCTATGGCGGCGTCGCTCGAGGTGCGTTCTCCGATGCTCGATCATGAGTTTGCTGATGTGGCCGCGACCATACCGCACGAATGGAAGATCCGCGACGGACAAGGCAAACACATCCTGGTGCGCGCCCTGGGCGACCGCCTGCCGCCGGAACTTCTGAATCGCCCCAAAATGGGTTTCGCGCTGCCGTTGAACCAGTGGCTTCGAGGCCCGCTGCGCGAGATGCTGTGGGACCACCTGACCGGGCCGGGTTTCCTTGAGAGAGGCATTGTATCGCCGGAGTTCCTCCGCCACATGCTGGAGGAGCACCAAACCGGTCGCCGGGACAACACCACTTGGCTCTGGGCACTGCTGGTACTGGAGATTTGGTTTCGCGATTTTGAACAAGTAGGCACTCACTGCAAACCCAGCGGGAAATCGATTATTGATGAATCAGGTCCCGATCCGCGGTCCGGGTATCCTGCGTGACCGCCGTTCCGGTCCCCAAGGCAGAACGCAATTTCAGCATTTGGGCAGAGAAGCCAATGGCTTCTTCCTGAGTGACCGGGGTCCATTCAGCTGGTGAGATAGAGCTTTGGTCGTCGACGACGATCCCCAGCTCTGAGTAGAAATTCTTCCAGGCTTGCGCCACGTTGGGCCTCTGCCGTTTCCAACCGCTCTTGCGGTTCTGCCTTGCGAAGAGGCCCAGAACTGTAATTGCCAGTGCCGCGGAGCCGTATAAGGGAAGCAAGTTTGCCGTCATGTTCTTCTTTCGTCGGCCCAGCGTAAATACTTTAGGCCGGGTGAAGAAAAACATTGGGCAGGAGAATCAGGTGGATTGCCGGGCAAACGGGAGCATCGCACGAAGTCCGTGCAGCAGGATATAGGCATCGAGTGCGAGCGAAATGTGTTTGGTGTAGTAGAGATCGTACTCTAATTCCCGAAGCGAATCTGCTTCTGTGCCATCGCCGCGCCCATTGATCTGGCCCCAGCCGGTCATGCCCGGCTTGATGGAGTGGCGCTGCTCATAAAAGGCGAAGTAGCGACCCAGTTCCTCCGCAAATTCCGGCCTCTCCGGGCGAGGACCCACCAGGGTAATCTCTCCGCGAAGCAGATTGAAAAGCCGGGGCAGGTTCGCCAGATGAAGGGCCAAAAGCAATCTGCCGACAGGCGTGAGCAGGCTGGCGCGGGTTTCCGCCGCGCGATTGACGCGATGGCAGCGAAACCGGTGTAGGGAGAAGGGAATCCCGTGCAGGCCCACCCGCATATCGCGTTCCAGCAAGGGCCCACGTGAGGTGAGTTTTACCGCGCAGGCCGCCAGGAAGAGAATGGGAGAAGTGAATAAGATCGCCGCCAGCGCCATCAAATTGGTGTAAATGGATTGAAGTGCTACGCTACCCGGCTTGGCGGGCAGTTCGTTAAAAAAAATGATTTGGTAGGGGCGTAGCTGGCCGGAGCAAACGCGGCCGCAAATGGTTTCATAGGCTGTTGCGGCTTCGTGCACCGGGACGCCTGAGCGCGCCACGCGGAGCAAGGCCGCAAGGGGCAGTTCGA
>Ga0123336_10000886_pt1 | contig 28795 bp, 26 predicted proteins | sample SSSSmetaG_FD_96466 | JGI IMG/M metagenome (GOLD analysis project Ga0123336, IMG submission 96466) | Glacier valley bacterial and archeal communities from Borup Fiord, Nunavut, Canada, to study Microbial Dark Matter (Phase II) - ​SSSS metaG | ecosystem: Environmental > Aquatic > Freshwater > Ice...
GTTATATAAAAAGTGTAAGCGCTTTTTTATCTTCCATATTTATAATAAATTGTGAACATCAAAGTAGTACTTAAACCAATTATATAAATAGATAGTAGGTTATCTTATGAATGCTTATTTAGAGACAAGGTCATATAGTTCAAAGCTTCCAATAGCTGCTTTTCCCAAACAGGATGATAACTATCTCGCACACTGGCATATAGAAGTCGAAATGGCATTTGTGTGCGAAGGGAGTATACGTATAGGTATTAATAATGAGTCTAAGATACTGCATAAAGGTGAGTTGGCAATCTGTAGTAGCACTGATATTCATTTTTACGACAGTACAGGCTTAAACTCAACTATACTCGTAGTAGTTTTTCGCCCTGAGATAATAGGAAGTCCCGGAGGATGGCCTGAGAATTTGCTTTTTGTTTCCCCTTTTATAAGTAAAGAGCAGTTTGAGATTTTAAGCGATCAAACTCAAAAAGAAATACCGGAAATTTTCTACAGTATTGTAAATGAAATAAAAGCAAAAAAGCCCTTCTATGAATTGTATGTAAAGGGAAAAATTTCAGAGTTATGTGCTTTGATTATTAGGCATTTTCCTACTATCAGCGTTAAATCTGTCAAGAGAAATTTTAAACCCCCAGATATCCAAAAAATACAATACGCAATTCATTACATTGAAAATAATTTTATGACTGAAATGTCACTAGATGATATTTCAAAAAAGACAAACCTTAGTTCAAGTTACTTTTCAAGGTTGTTCAGACAATTTACAGGTATGAACTTCAAATCATATCTCGATAGGGTACGCGTCAATAATGCAGAAGATTTATTAAAAGCTAACGAAAAGTCGATTATTGACATCTCCTTTGCATGTGGGTTTAGTAGTCTCAGAACCTTTAACAGGATATTTAAATCAGTGAAAGGCTACACGCCATCAAAAACCCGGTCAATTTGAACTGTTTATGATAAAATATACACTTGTTGATATGGATTATAAAATACGTAAACGGTCAAAACTTATCATTGTTATTTATATCTTCATGTCATAAGCTCTCCTAGTTTGACTGCTTTTCTGGCCAATTTGCAAAATAAATATATTCCATGTTTTCATCCGATGTACAAGTCATCTTGTGCATTCCTCTCCAATATCTGAAGCATTCCCATTCAGGTAATTTACAGACTTAAAACTTTCTTTTTCAAATATTCTTTCCTTCAGAAAGTTACCGAAGTCCTTTTTATCCAGTATTTCCTTAATTCTTGAAGCTGCTTCTACTGCTGCCCTTTTCCCATTTCAGCTCTTTCGCTGAAAGTTTCCACTTCAAGCTTATCAATCTGCATTGATTTAATTAAGCTAATTGATATCAATCTCTCAAAATTTTATTATATTGCCTTACACTCAATTACTGAATTCGTTATACAACATGTTTCCCTCTACCATTACAAGTTTAACATTAAATTTTTTATCCATAGCAACAAGGTCTGCATCCATACCGGGATTGATAATTCCTTTCCGTTTGCTTATGCCGAGTATTTTAGCCGGGGTTGCGGAAGCCATCTTAACAGCTTCAATCAATGGGACATCTGCCAACTCAACCATGTTTTTCACCAGGCTGTCCATTGTACTGATACTGCCGGCGAATGCAGAACGATCAGGCAGTTTTGCTACACCATCTTCAATAATTATTTCTCTGCCACCGCTTCCTTTTGCTTTTTGACCTTCCGGCAGTCCAGCTGCCCTTATTGCATCAGTCACCAGAGCAATCATTCCCGATCCTTTGCTTTTATATATAAGCTTTAATAATTCTGGCGGCAAATGACATCCATCAGCTATTACCTCTACTGTAAATTCATCAAGCAAATATGCACTTTCAATAACACCAGAAATTCTATAAGCGTTAACCCGTTTGACTGATGACATGCCAGAGTAAAAATGGGTTATATGAGTGTACCCGCTTTCAAGAGCTTTCAGCATGTCAACATATTCTGCGTTGGAATGCCCTACCGACATCAATATTCCATATTCACTGAGTTTTCTTGCCAATTCCAAAGTCCCGTTAATCTCCGGTGCAGCAGAAACTCTTACAATGACATCCTTATAAGCAAGAATCCCTTCTATATCCTCCGGGCTGGGTGATTTTGCAAAATCAGCATTCATTGCGCCCAACTGTTCAGGTGAAACAAAAGGCCCCTCAAGATGTACGCCCAGAAGATTTGAACCTGATTTTTTTTGTTTTGCTTCCCTGAATATATCAAGTACTCTGTATATTTTATCCATAGGTGCGCAGTTAGTAGTCAGGACCATTGCTGTCGTACCATGCCTCGCATGGAAAGCCGCAATTTCGTCTACAGACTCTATGGTGCCTTCCATAAAATCCGCTCCCCCACCTCCGTGCACATGCATATCAATAAAACCCGGCATAATGTAACATCCATGTACATCAATGATTTGTGAAGTAATGGACCAATCAATTTCATTTGTCCTCACGATTTTTTCAATCTTATTATCCTTTACAATTACCGAATGATCCCTTATTACTCGGTATGGTGTTATTATTTCAGCATTTATTAGAATTTTACGACACATTGATTTCATCACCTTCTTTTTTATTTATTCTAAAATCTGCACTTTTCTGTTACCCTACTGAGGATATAATATTTGTATCTATTTAATATTCCTTTTACAGGTCTAACCTATAATATACAAGCCCGTAATTCTGCCATATACAATTAAAAAAGTCGAAACAACTACTATACTGATAATAGTTAACAGTGTACCGATTCTGACCATATCCTTCAGTTCAAAATATCCTGTGTTAAAGGTGATCGCATTTGTCGGCGATTCGGTTGGAAGGATAAAAGCCAGAGAAGCACAAAAAATGGCAGGTGCTGCGACATACCAGGGTGAAACACCCATTTGTTGGGCAAAGGAAATTAAAATTGGTATAATCACCGTACCAGTAACTGTATTGCTTGAAAGCATTAAATGCATTATTATTGTAAACGCACAGAAAATAAAAACATATAAGTAAGGATTTACATTTCCGGTAACATCAAAAATGCTCTTGGCGATAAGTTCCGCTGTTCCCGTATTATATAAAAGGTACCCCAAAGCAATGCTTCCAATAAGGAATATCAGTGATTCCCAATCCAAATTTTTCAAAGTATCTTTCCATTCAATGATCTCGAAAGGCGGCAAAACTACCATAAGACTACATATAACGGAAATAATTGTCATGTTTAATTCAACTGAGTGTACGTAAGTTTCAAAAAACTGAGAGAAAAGAAATAAAACGATTATTATAGTAAAAGCAACAATCGACTTTTTTTCCCTTATGGAAAGAGGGTAATTTACCACTTCTGTTTTTCCCACTGCCAAATTATCAATTTTAAGAAACCATACCAAAATCAAAAAGCCGCTTATCAGTATTAAAAAAGACAAAGGAAAACCTATTGCAACCCAGTGTAGAAAGGTTAAATCAAATTTGCCCAATTCCTTTAAATACTGCATCATAAGTAAGTTAACGGGAGTACCCAGAGGCGTTGCTACCCCGCCTATTAATCCACCGTAAGTAATACCGAGGATACAGCTTGCAGCAAATTTGTCCCCTTTTTTTAAATTGTTGATTTCGATAATCCTTAATGCAATTGGAAGCGAGATGGAAACCCCCGCAATAGCTGTTAGGAATGCTCCTAAAAAATAAGAAGTAAACATAAGGCTGAAAAGGACTTTCCTTTTGCTATTTCCAAAACGTTTCAACAAGCTTTGGCCGATTCTGTCTGCAAGGCCGGACTTTTTAAAAGAATAGGAAATAATAATTATTGATAACAAAAATATAAAAATTGTATTTCCAAAAGTATAGGATACTACCTTTGCAAAGCTGTCAAGCTTTAAAACTCCTATCAGCAGAATAAGTAAAATCGAAATATATGAATTGGGCAGAATCTGTGCTGTCCATAAGTAAATGGCAAAAATAAACAATAGGATAACTTTTAGGTTGATTTCCATAAAAATACCCGTGTTTAAATGAAATTTACCTATTAAAAAAAATATAATGAGAAAGGCGGAAAAAGTTATATAAAATTTCTGGAAATTTTTCATCAAGTCTACCTCTTAATTAGCGCTTAAAATACTAGATTTAAAGACATATAAATATCAGAACTTAAAATCAGGAATTCTCATTACCATTTCTATAAATCCCCGCCTTAAAGGCGGGGATTTATAGAGTTTAAAAGTTTTTAATCTATTGAGAACTATTTTGACCTCACATAAGAATCATTCATAGCTTTAAGCATTTTATCAACACCAAGGTCCTTCATTTCTTTTACCATACTATCCCACTCACTGAAGTCCCTCTGCCCTACAATAAACCTGGTAATCTGTTCATTCAGCTTGGTAATAATTGTTTGACCAACAGTGTTGTTCATTTTAGCTTCAACTTCGTTATATGCCGCCAACGGGGTTAAAGGAGCATCGTACTTTTTAGTCTCGCTAATGGATTCAATGTATTCGGGAGTTGCATCTACCTGGAATGTTTTACCGTCATACCAAAGGTAAGTGCCCATAGTCCCCAAACCATAAATTTTTTCTACGCCATCTTTTTCACTTCCTGCAGGTTTTATCCAAGTCCTTTTCCCATCTACAACCTTATAGGTTTCGCCTTCCTTACCCCAGCTCACCATATCTTTTGCTTCCTTTGTATATAACCAGTCACAATACTTAACGGCAGCATCAATCTTTTTGGATGCAGCTGAAATGACAAGGGTAGCATTGCCTATGGCTGTGAAGGTTAGCTTCTGTTGTCCGTTAGTAGTACCTGTAGGTGGAGCCATAAACTTTAACTCAAAATTAGGATTTTGAGGTTTCATAGCTTTATCAAATTGTTCAATTCTCATTGTATAATCAACTGATACCATGCCTTTGCCTGATGACATCATTTCTTCCCACTGCTGCGCGCTAAATGTAAGAAAATCAGTCGGTATGAGTTTCTCCTTATACAATTTGTTTAGCCACATCGCCAAATCCTTAAAGCTTGCAGCTTCAGGTCCAAATTTCCAAGTTTGGGTTTTAGCATCAAAATCATACGGATAACCAGTACCCCATTGTGATGCCATCAAATTAAGTCTGTTGTTATTTCCATCCTTATACAGATCTCTAAAAGAAAACGGGTAAGAATCGGGATTTTTCTCCTTCAAAACTTTTAAATCCTTATAGAGCTCATCATATGTCTTAGGTATGCTTAAATTATTAGCTTTAAAAGCATCTTCCCGGAACATCCAAGTCATCCTGTTGCCGTCTCCGTATTCAAAATTAGGAAGAGAGTACAGCATTCCATCTCCGGATGTAAACCTTTTTACCCAAGCCTGATTTTCTTTGCTTTCATTATATAGCTTATATAAATTTGGCATCGTTTTTTCATTTAAATTTTTCGTAATATTAGCAAAGGCTCCTGCTGCGCCATACTTGTTTCTTACATCGTTGTCGTTGATAAACACAAGATCTGGTATATCCCCTGAAGCCATAGTCAAATGCAATTTTTCAACATAATTAGATTGAGGTACAGGAATAACATCAAGATGAACATTCGTTGCCTTTTCGAGTGCTTTATAAATCCACCACTCAGAATTATAAGGCCAGGTAGGATGTGATATTGTCATTAATTTCAAGGTAACAGGTTGCTTAAACAACGGACCTGAAGCAGAAGAATCTGGTACAGCTGTGCTTGTATTGTTCGAATTGCCTGTATTGGAATCTTTCTTGCTGCAGGCTGTAAAAGAAGTTAAACATAAAGTAAAAACCATCAAAAAGATAATAAACTTTTTCATTCCAACTCCACCTCTCACAATTTAATTTTATATCTTAAACTTTATCACCCTTGTTTAATCCGATTATTATTACTCTTCCAAAAAGCATGAATCGAATTTATGTTTTAAAGATACTGCTATCCCTTTAATGAACCCACCATTACACCTTTAACAAAGTACTTCTGCAAGAAAGGATAGGTGCACATAATGGGTATTACAGACACCATCAGTGTTGCATATTTTAGTGAGTCTACAACAACAAATCCACCGTCATCGGAAGCCTGGCCTTTGTTTGCCATGTCGGAGCCTGACAATATCATGTCCCGAAGTAGTATAGTTAAAGGAAATAATTTTGGATTATTCAAATAAAGTAGAGGTCTCATAAAATCATTCCAGTAACTTACAGCATAAAACAGTCCTATAGTTGCCATAGCTGCACCAGAGAGAGGTAGAGCAACATACCAGAAAGCTCCTACTTCACTTACCCCGTCTATCTTTGATGCATCTTCCAGTTCCTTTGGAATACTTCTAAACATCGACATCATTATCAGAAAAAGCCACACTGATACAGTTTCTGGAAGTATAACCGCCCAGCGAGTATTTAATATGCCTATACCTTTTATTACTAAGTATGTAGGAATCATCCCTCCGGTAAAAAACATGCATATTACCATCAGTTTGATAAAAAAAGAGCGAAAAATCATCCATTCCTTGGAAATGGCATAAGCACCTAACGCAGTAACTGTAAGCGATATAAAAGTACCTACGGATACATATATCAAGGTATTCAAATATGCCGCATATACTCTGCTGTCAGTAAGAACATACTTGTACATCTCAAAATTCAGCCCTTTAGGGTAGAACAACACTTCATTCCTTAAAACATACATTTTATCGCTTAATGATACTGAAATCATGTATAAAAATGGGATAACCGTTGCCATCACAACTATAAATAGAAATAAAGCTTTAAAAATTGAAAAAATGCTAAATTTTGTTTTCATCTCAATTCTCCTCTAAAACAAGCTGTTATCACCGAATTTCTTGCTCAGGTAGTTAGATCCCCAAACAAAAATCAATGATATTACCGAGTTAAATAACCCTGCTGCTGTAGCGAAACTGAAATCGCCATTTAATAATCCTGTTCTATATACATAAGTACTGATTACATCCGAGGTTACCATTATTGCGGGATTCTGGAGCAAAAAAACTTTTTCAAAGCCGATACTTACAACATTTCCTGTACTTATTATAAACATTATGACTACTGTTTGAGCTATACTTGGTAATGTGATATGTATAATCTGTTGAAATTTATTAGCTCCATCCATATAGGCTGATTCATAGATTGCAGGATCTATAGAAGTTATTGCTGCCAGATAAATGATAGAGCCCCACCCTGCCCCTTGCCATATGTCTGTTACTACGTATATGCTCCTAAAATATTCAGGATGGGACATAAAATAAACCGATTCTCCCCCGAATATGTTTATGATATGGTTAACAATTCCGGATGTAGGACCTAAAAACATTACGGACATTCCTGCAACTACGGTCACAGATATAAAGTTCGGAAGATAGCTTACAGTCTGTATGAACTTTTTCATATGATTATTACGAACTTCATTAAGGACCAATGCCAGAATAATGGGAGCAGGGAATGTAAATATAAGCCTGTAAATGCCCAGTAAAAAAGTATTCACTAATATTCTTGTAAAGTCTACATTGGTGAAGAAACTTACATAATTCTGTATTCCTACAAACTTGCTTTGAAATAAACCTTTATATGGATTATAATCATAAAAGGAAATTATTACGCCATACATTGGTAGATATCTGAAAACTATGATATATATCAGGGTCGGGAGAAACATAAGGAGTAAGATTTTGCTCCTTTTAAAATCATTCAGAAAATTACCTACTTTTTTTTTGCTCTTTGTTTTATTGACATCATATGTTTTTAAAGTCTGAGTAACATTGTCCAATTATTCTCACCCCTTTTATCTATTATCAGAATTAGGCAATGTAACCTGCCTTCTTTACACTCCGATCGGCTGATCATAATACTATAATGGGTATAATACTCACATGCAATTCCTGCAAAGACTTGACTCCCAATTATACATGTTTAGTTGGTACTCCTCCCCCTACCTGTTTTAATTTCATTCTCATCATTATTACATTAATTTTTACAGCATCAATAGTTTTTTCATGTTCAAACCAAATACGTCTTTTTTCTCCTCCAAGCTTATATCTGACATTGCTACTCTGCCAAAAGTTGGTCTGGGGTCATAGAACGGCATGTCAGATCCGAAAAGCACTTTTTTTGATCCCATTTCCTTGACAAACCATTCCACATTCCCTTCAAAAGGATTGGAAAACGCCAAATCCACATATACATTATCATGTCTGTTCACAACATCAACAGCATCCTCCATTGCTCTGATTTCGCCTCCGGCATGCCCCATAATAAACTGAGCGCCCATGTATTCACTCGCCAGTTTATCTATTATGGCGACGTCACCCCGGCTAAATACATGTATTAAAACGGGGTAATGCATTTCATCAGCTGTGTTGTAGACGATATGATAATTTTTATAATCTATTGGACAGCGGTGGCTGGAAGGGTGCAGTTTGATTCCCCGCATTCCGGGTATTGAAAAGCATCTTTCCATCTCATTCTTTATATCTTCAGGGTAATGAGGGCTGATAGTCACATATCCCACAAATCTGTCAGGATATTTCAAAACAGCATCAATTACCATATCGTTTCCATACTTGTAATTAGGTCCTATGGATGAATGGGCAGTAGTACATGCAATATTAATTCCCAGCGTATCCATGCTTTTAAGCATACCCTCTGCAGAATTTTCCGGTACGTTGAAGTTATGCCAGTACCCCATATGACAGTGACTATCAATGATAAAAATGTCATCAAGCGGCAGTCCTTCTTTTGCCTGTTCAATTATTTCTATCATAACTGCGCACCTCCAAGAAGCGATTCTATATTCTCGTAAGCTATCATGCATTTTTCCTTTTCACTTATACGAGCATAATTTATCATGCTGACTGCAGCCCCACCGGAGTACAGCGGCATGCCGCTTCCAAAAATCAGCCGTTGTGCGCCAAATTGTTCACAGAATTCTTCTATGCCGTTGTGAACTTTATATCCACTGGTCTCAATATACAAGTTTGGAAGTTTTCTTAGTAAAGCATAAAAATTTCTATCCACCCTGTAATTTACACCGGTCAAAATAACTTTCAACTCCTGGTAGCTGCTACATAATTCAAACAGCTCGTTCAGTGTTAGCTGATCAAAGCCTATCATAAGTGGGACACTGCATTTCTCTAGCATTGAAAATAACTCACCACAGTTCCATTCAGCAATACTGTAATTTTGTTCCAGAGGTGCAGGAAACATCAGCACAGCTCTCACATTACCACTTTTCATCTGATTTTTCAGAGTTTCTGGGTGAGGGAATTCTCCTGAATGATGAGGCATCACCACCCATGCGGGATATAAACACTCACTGCCCTTTATTTCAGACATTAGCATTTCATTACCTACCAAAGGGCTATACTCTTTAGCCATGGAATGGTACACAATAGCCTTATGTATACCATACCGCTTCATTTTCTCTACCAATTCATCAGGCTTATAAAATGACCCAGGATGTACAACCCTTCGCAACCCAAATGAACAATTACAGTCAAAAAAAGATAATGGATCCATATTTGATTACCACCCTTTATGATTTTCAATATCTGGTTATCAACAGGCTATGCTTGAGTTTGTAAAACTTTTTTGTTCAATATTAATATTATATATGAATTAAAAGAAGGTTTCTTTGCATATTCTATTCAACATTTGATGTATTCTACTTAATATGTATTTCTCCTATAAGCCATAGGTGACATTCCCATTTGCTGTCTGAACGTTCTGTTAAAATGGTTTATGTTATTGAATCCTACCTGATAACAGATGTCCAATATACTTTTATCCGAACCTTTTAGAAATTCGAGTGCCTTTGATATACGAAGGCCATTAAGATATTCAACAAAAGTTTTTGAAGTAATACTCTTAAATAAATAACTAAAGTAGGATTGTGAAAGCATGGACTTTTTCGCTACGTATTCTACGCTTAATTCATCCATGTAATGCTCATCAATATATTTTTCAGCTTCAAAGATCGCACCTCGGTGCCTGTCGTAAATGGTACGTGCTTCGGTATTATCTATATATGCTGTAAACTCTCTTCCTACCAGAACAAGTAGTTTTAACAGCAATGACTTGATTAGCAAAATATACCCGGACTTTTTCTCAATATACTCTCTGAGTACTTCATTTAGTATGTCTTCAACTTCCATTTCTATTTTTCCCAAAAGATTCAATCGCGGTTTGACATCACTTTCACTCACAAGGAACGGCTCTATATATGCAAAGTCCATGAATGACTCGGTGTTCTGTATTTTTTCGAAATTTTGATTGATAAATTTCGGTTCAAATTCAAATTCATATATTTCAGCAACCGAATCATCATCTTTTAGTATTGCATGTGGAATATAAGGCGGTATCACAAAGATATCCCCTTTATTAATTTCTAATTCCTGGTTGTTGATCAAATGTTTTGCCTTTCCCTGATAAACATAGTTAATCTGCATATATTCATGCCTGTGCAACCTTGTAGAACAGTTTTTCAAGGAATACTTACGTATAAAAAAATGAAGATCTCCATATTTGTTATCGCCCATTTTCAGCAAGGGTACATCCTTGTACCCTTCTTTGTCAAAGTAATTCAAATTCACATGTTTTCCCTCCCATTATGTATTATCTTTTATCCTGCTTATTCCCATTAATCAGTATCTCCTACAAAAAAGAAAGCTTTATCTAAAACAGAAATATCTGTTTATTAATAAAGCTTGTGTATATACTGCAAATTCATGACAAAGTGATCTGAAGTACATACTTCAAAATATACATAAATTAATAATAATACCAAATGTACTCATTTGCAAAAACTTTATATAACAAATAAGGGCACAAATGGAATCAGCCACGTTAAATGATAATATTAAAATAGTGAGGAATATTAATAGATTTAGGTCGTCAAATACATGAAATCTAAAATGTAGTACTTCCTGAGCCTGTAAATATTCAATGATATTTTTAAAGCGGTAGTGTAATCAACTTCTTTTCCGATGCTGATCTATAAATCGCTTCAATGATCTCAACAGCCTTACGTGCTTCATTTCCGCTTATTTCAGGTTCCTTTCCTTGACGTAAGGAAGAAATAATGGATGTTAACTGCCTTTTGTGAAGTTCATAATTGGTTACAATATTGGTTGAAGCGCCAGCATTGACTTGGTTGGATTCATCTCCAAACAAAGTCTCATCCCCCGGATATTTCTCTTTAAACTTAAAATCTATTACCCTGTCATCTTCAACAATAATTCCTCCATTTTCTCCGTGCAGTGAGAACTTTGCTGAAAAACCTGGGTAAGTTGATGTGGCTGCCTGTATGGTTCCCATCGCTCCACACTTGAATCTTATTAAAGCAGCAGCAGTATCTTCTGTTTCAATGTAAGTATGAACCAATTTGTCAGTTTGGCCAAAAACATTTTCTACTGGGCCTACCAACCACTGGAGTATGTCGACATAATGTATACATTGATTCATTAGAGCACCACCACCGTCCAGCGCCCAGGTTCCCCTCCAGCTGGAGTTTTTATAATACTCCGAAGGTCTGTACCATTTCATAGAAACATCAGCAAATATCAATCTTCCCAATCTCCCCTGCGTGACTATATTTCTTATCTGCTGATATATATCCTTATACCTTTTATTAAAGATACCAGAAATAAAAACTTTGTTCCTGCTGCAGGCTTCAAGTATCTCGTCAATCCTATCAATTGTAACCTCAATGGGTTTCTCGGCTATAATATGCTTTTTATTTTCGGCTGCATATACAGCTATATCTTTGCGCAAACCGCTTGGTGTACATATATCTATGATATCAATATCGGCCCTTCGTATCATTTCCTTAAAATCGGTATACCAATCACATTTGCATCTTTCTGCAATTGCCTTCGCAACGTTTTCATTAATATCTGCTACTGCCACCAACTTCACATCAGGTATTTCCAGGATAGCTTTTATATGTATATCGGATATGACTCCACAGCCTACGATTCCTATTCTCATTAACTTAGCCATTATCATCCCACCTTTTTACATTATATGAAATTGCTATAGTTCACTCAAAAGTTTTGTTCAATTTTCCCCAGTAACACTTATATAGTCTTTCAAGGAAATTTTTTTCTTTAGTGCTTAATCCAACCAAAAGGATAACTTCTTATCCTTTTGGTTGGATCACAAATATTTCCGTCACCTATATATCCAACAGCAACAAAATTTTAAGTCTATCAAGGGAATATACCTCTGATTTTTTTAGCCTTTACAATTCTCTCAATAGCTACCATATGGGCTCCCATTCTTAATGTGGTCTTACTTTCCTTTGCTTTAGCCCATACTTCATTAAAAGCTCTTATCATTATTTTTTCTAGGGTACGGTTTACTTCCTCTTCATCCCACATTAGTGACTGAATATTCTGAACCCATTCAAAGTAGGAAACAACAACTCCACCTGCGTTCGATAATATATCAGGGACAACTACTTTTCCGTTCTTCTGAAGGATTTTGTCACCTTCTACAGTAGTTGGTCCATTTGCACCTTCAATAATTACCTTTGCCTTTACACCTTGTGCTATTTTTTCATTGATTTGATTTTCCATGGCAGCCGGTATCAATACATCAGTATCCAAAGTAAGTAATTCTTCGTTACTTATATGCAAAACATCAGATTCTTTGTAATCTTTAAGCAGTTTCCCATGATTTTCGACAAGGAAATTCTGAATATTATCGACATTAAGTCCGTTTTTACAGTATAATCCTCCCGATACATCACTTACAGCAATAATCTTGCATCCTTCATTAAATAAAAGCCTTGCAGCCGTACCTCCAACATTCCCCATACCCTGTACAACTACCTTTGTTCCAAGCACAGGCATACCCAAACGGTGCAGTATTTCTCTTGTAACAAACATTACACCCCGTCCAGTTGCTTCCCCTCTTCCTAGTGATCCACCAATTTCAAGGGGTTTGCCTGTAACAACACCCGGAACTGTATAGCCTTTGAACATACTGTATGTGTCCATTATCCAACCCATAATTTCAGCATTCGTATTCACGTCTGGTGCAGGAATATCTCTTTCGGGACCAATTAAGGGAAGAATCATTGCAGTGTATCTTCGGGTCAATCTTTGCAACTCATTCTTTGAAAGCTCCTTAGGGTCGACTTTCACTGCTCCCTTTGCTCCACCATACGGGATATTGACAACTGCACATTTAAAACTCATCCATGCTGCAAGAGCTTTTACCTCATCTATATTCACATCCTGATGATATCTAATTCCACCTTTGCATGGGCCCCGTGAACTGGAATGTTGTACCCTAAAGCCTTCAAATACTCTGATTGAACCATCATCCATTTCAACAGGTATTGAGACCTTCAGTTCTCTTTCAGGATATTTTAGTGTTACATAGTCATTTGTATTTAAGCCAAGTAATCCAGCAGCCTGTTCCAATACTTCCAGCATATTATCATATGCATTGTATGTTTTATTCATTTTACCTTTTTACTCCTTTTTTTTAATCTGTTCAGTCTATTAGAGAATTTTGAGCATGTTTCTCAAGGCCTATTCTCCACCTTGTAAAACAAACCCTTTTGTTTTACTTTAATAGAACATTGTGAAATTTTAATTTAAGATATGCATGAATCTTTTTGAATGTTTTATATTTGGTAGTATTTAATTCACAGATCTAGCGCTTACTTTATACAAATCCCGGGATTGTAGTAAAATAAATTACAATAAGTATTTAGCAACCTTTCGGATAGCTTTGACAATATCTTCTGCGTCCCTTTCCGAATAAACAGGGCACAAGTTAATGCTTATGTTTCTTGACATCAATTCAATTGCATTTGGGCACATATCCTTGGTATAAATGACTTTTTCAGAGAACTGATTGAACGGAAACCCATTTTTATCTGCAGTCTTCTGGTAATATAACTGTGGAATCATATATACCGGCTCCCCATTATATATGCAATTGGTCGGTATGTTTTCAGCAATTAATGCTTTCCTGAATTCTTTAGCTATATCCTTGTTTGGGAGAAGTGCAATAAGTGCATTTCCTGCATCCCCTTCTTTGTCATTGATCCTTCTAAAGCTGAGTCCATCAATATTATTAATTTGTCCCTTGATTAGATATTTGATTTTTCTCATGGAATCAATAATAGAGTCTAGCTTTTTAAGCTGTTCTAAAGCTATTGCTCCCGTTACTTCGTTCATTCTGTAGTTTTGGCCAATAAATATGTCATCATTGGCATTTGTAGCAAGAAATCCTTCTTTTTCTCTGTACATACCTTGATCATGGTATCTTACGGCTCTTTCATAAAGTTTTTCATCGTTTGTTGATACAGCTCCGCCATCCCCAGTAGTTATTATCTTATTAATTTGAAGGCTAAAGCAATTAATGTCACCAAAAGTCCCCGAATATTGGCCTTTATATTTAGACCCGCATGATTGGGCAACGTCTTCAATTACAATGAGGTTATATTCTTTTGCCTTCTTCATAATCCTATCCATCTCACATGGGTTTCCAAGGATAGGTACGGGAATTATAGCTTTTGTATATTTATCTACTACTTTACCAATGGAGTCAGGGTCCATATTCAAACTTTCATCAATATCTGCAAATACTGGAACAGCACCTGCGCAAATAACAGCTCCAGCTGTTGCAAGAAATGTACAGGCGGGTACAATTACCTTATCACCAGGGCCTATGCCTGCAGCCTTAAGTGCAACTACAAGTGCAGCAGTGCCTGATGTGACTCCAAGAGTAAACCTGTTGCCTATTTTTTTTGTGAAGGATGTCTCGAATTCCTTTGCTTTACCCAATACATTTGGTCCATAGTAGCGGTAAGGAGATTTATTGTCAAGTACCTCCATGACAGCTCTTTTTTCTTCTTCTCCATACACACTAGCCCCAGGGTATGCAGTTTGCAGAGGTATTTCTCTAACGGGCTTACCTCCATATAAAGCTAATTTTTCTTTCATAAAAAACCCTCCATTCAATATCTTTATTATTATTCTATATGAATTAAGAGAAGGTTTCTTTGCATATTCTATTTAACATTTGATGCATTATACTTAATTTTATTCATGCTTAATGTATAGATAACGAACAGTAGAGTTAAATTTATCCCGAGTCATTCGAACCGCTATATTCTTTTAAATAAGTATAAGTTAGAATGAACAAATGAGAAGAAAAATGCCTGATGTAAAAACATAGGCTTTTCTCAACTGATTTTTACTCATTTGTTACGTAGCCTCTAATGATCAGTTTATTGATGATTGTTTAGGGCTATAAACCCATTCGGGGGTTCAAATTCCCACAGTCTGTGTGAAAACTCTAAATGTCTCTATAGTATTTAAGCCTCTCAAAATTGATTTTGAGAGGCTTAAGGCCTGCATTATTACTGGGCAAAATGGACTTGCCTGTATTTTCCCGCAAATTTGGGGTGGGTGAATGGAACGACCTGTCGCTTGCGCCACTCTTCGTTTTAATTTCTCAATGGCTCATTCTCTCACAGAAACCTAAAAGATGTGCATTTAACACATTTTTTAGGTTTCTACTCTCTCGGGTTCGATTCCCTTAGTTTGCGACATAAAAAAAGAACCCTTCTAATCTAAGAAGGATTCTTTAATGGAGCGGGTGAAGGGAATCGAACCCTCACAATCAGCTTGGGAAGCTGATGTTCTGCCTTTGAACTACACCCGCACAATATGTAATTAAGTAATGGTCCTTAGGAAAACCATTAACGAAAATATGATAACATATTATGCCTGGGATGTCCATATGCTTTTATAAATAACCCTCTAATGCTCTATCTTATCAATCAAATTGTGCATTGAATTTTTGTTCCTCTAAGAATTTCTCTAGCTTCCTTTTTACTCTTTGTAGGGCATTATCTATTGATTTAATCTGCTTGTCCAATTCCTCAGCAATCTCCTGATATGACTTGCCATCTAAGTAAAGGGACAACACTTCCCACTCAAGAGAACTTAGTAATTCACCTATCCTAGTCTCCATACCTGCATAGTCTTCTCTATTGATGAGCATTTCCTCAGGATCTACCATCTTACCTTGTCCTAAAATATCCAAAAGAGTCTTATCCGAATCTTCATCAAAAACTGGTTTGTTTAAAGACACATATGAGTTAAGAGGAATATGCTTTTGCCTTGTAGCTGTTTTAATTGCCGTAATAATCTGGCGCGTTATGCAAAGTTCGGCAAAGGCCCTAAAAGATGACTGTTTTCCAGCATCAAAGTCTCGAATAGCTTTGTATAAACCAATCATTCCTTCTTGTATAATGTCTTCCCTGTCTGCCCCAATTAAGAAGTATGATCTGGCCCTGGACCTCACAAAATTCTTATATTTGTTAATTACATATTCAAGCGCATCATTGTTGCCTTCCTGAGCGTATGAAATGAGCTCTTCATCAGACAACTTGGCAAATTCTATTTGAACTTCTGCATATACATTTAAATTCAAATTCATATCCCCCACCAGCCTATTCTTATAGTAAACATTACTAAAATTAATTAACAAATATTCCAATAAATGTAACACTTACGCTAAAGATTATATAAAATGCGCCATCTTATGTCAAGTTAAAACTTGCCTCTTCTCATGTCTTCTAGCTTTTTTAAAAGTTCCGGACTGACATTTGACATAATAGTGTTCGTTTTGCCTTGATGGCTTTGTGAAGATACCTTGTTGTGCTTTGTAACAGAAAGCACCTCTTCTTTGAGCTCTCTGCTAGACATTCGTATGCCACCACCATGTAGAATTAGTCTCTGTTCCAGAAAGTCAGAAGTGGCTACCCTTATCCTATATTCACCTGACATTTTAAATACGAAACGCTCTATGTAGTTGTCAGCGGATTCATTTTCTTTTGTGTATACAACGGTTAATTTATCGTAGCTTTCAACGCTCTCCGTTCCCCCTATTACCAGATGGGCATCAAAAACTACGATTATCTGAATTTTCTTATATCCCTGATAATTTGAAAGCATACTAAGGAGTCTTTCCCTGCAGTCTTCCAATGGCTCATTTTTTAAATCAAAAATATCCATCCAGGCATTAACAACATTATAGCCATCAACTAGAAGATATTCTTGTATACCCAAACTAGAATCCTCTTTGCCTCATTATCTCATACATCAATACTGCACCAGCAACTGATGCATTCAAGGAGGAAATGTCACCTTTCATTGGTATTTTTACAACAAAATCACATGACTCTCTTACCAACTTAGTCATGCCCTCTCCTTCACTACCAACCACCAAAGCAATTGGTCCCTTCAGATCGTGTTCATAATAGTATTTATCTCCAGAGGAATCCGCACCAACCACCCAGATATTTTTCTTCTTTAAATCATTGATAGTCTGTGAAATATTTACAACTCTGGCTACTGGTACATACTCTACAGCTCCCGCTGCGGCTTTTGATACTGCTGCAGTTAATCCCACAGCTCTTCGCTTTGGTATTATAACTCCATGAGCACCCACTGCGTCAACTGTTCTCATTACAGATCCAAGGTTGTGAGGATCAGTTATTTCATCCAAAATAACTATAAATGGGTCTTCTCCTTTTGCCTTAGCAATAGCAATTATCTCGTCAACCTCAACATAATCCTTCATTGCAACAAAAGCAATTACACCTTGATGAGCCTTTGTTGAAGAAAGCATGTCCAACCTTTGTCTATCCACTTCTTGGACTATTATTTTTCTCTCCCTAGCCATTCCAATTATTTGATTAATTGAGCCTTCGGTATCTCCCTTTGCAATCAGAAGCTTATTTATAGTCCTATTAGCTCTTAATGCCTCTATTACTGAATTTCTACCTTCAAGCCTATCCTCAGCCACTTCTTCCACAGGCTCTTCAGATCTACGTGGTCTTTCTGAATCTCTGCTAGTACGTGGTCTATCTAGGTCTCTACCATGAGGTCTTTCTGTATATTTACTACTAGGTCTTTCTGCATCTCTGCCAGTACGTGGTCTTTCAACATCTTTACCACGAGGCTTTTCTGTATCTTTACTATATGGCCTGCTAACATCTTTACTATATGGCCTGCTAACATCTTTGCTATATGGTCTGCTAACATCTTTGCTATATGGTCTGCTAGCATCTTTATTTCTTCCCTTTGGAGAGCTTTTATCAAAGCCTCTATCATCCTTTTTACTATCCCTATTATACATCATCATACCATCCTTCTTTTACTGCTTATTCGATTCTGACACCTTCATGATACACAGCTTAAAAACCTCATCAAGTCTTTCAAACCTTCCCTTAAGATAAAGGTAGCCAAAAAGAGCTTCGAATCCTGTTGCATATTTATATTCTGTAATATCTGCATTCTTAGGAATAGTGCCGGACTTGGCATTTCTCCCTCTTCTGACAACATCCTTTTCCTCATCAGTCAACTTATCATCAATATAATGAATAATATCTGACTGAGCCTTTGCTTTAACATATTTAATTGATGTAGTATGAAGTTTGTGTACCGGCACTTTCATCGTACCAATCAAAAATGTTCTTACATAAACCTCATATACTGCATCCCCAATGTAAGCCAAGGTCAAAGGAGGAAGTAATTCAACGTCCTTCTCTTTAACTCCGTATTTAGAAATTATATCCTTAAAAAGTGTTTCCATATCATTTAACCGCCAATCTGCCGCACAAACTATTAAAAATTACCACTTTAATTATACTCTATCACAGTATCCGTGTAAAACACCCACAAATTAAGGTCTATTATATTTTTACCTGCTGTGCTAGAAAATAAGCGGTTAAAAATTTATTTTTTAAAAAACTTGCAATTAAGGCTGGCAGTATATTAATTGCCAGCCTTAATTTAAGTGGCTAATACCACTTTAAACTTCAATCTCCAAAAAATCCGAGTCTTCATATTTAAAGGTTATTAGAATCTCTAAAACCCACTTATGTCCAATTTTACTTCATTTTTAGAACTTCTTTTACTTTAGCTACAATGTTAGCAGCAGTTAAACCGTACATTTTTAATAGATCTGCAGGCTTTCCAGACCGTCCAAAAATGTCCTCAACACCAACTCTCTTCATTGGCGTAGGGCAGTTTTCAACGAGTACCTCTGCTACAGCACTTCCCAATCCACCTAATATGTTGTGTTCTTCTGCTGTAACTATAGCGCCAGTTTCCTTTGCTGCTTTTATAATAATTTCAGCATCTATAGGCTTTATGGTATGCATGTCAATAAGCCTTGCGCTTATCCCCTCTTCTGCGAGAAGCTTACGCGCTTCAATTGCCTCAGGTACAAGAAGTCCATTGGCAATAATAGTAACATCCTTACCGTCTTCAACCAAAACACCCTTGCCTATTTCAAACTTAAAGGTATCTTTTTCATATAATACAGGTACAGATAATCTTCCAAAACGAAGATATACAGGGCCCTTATATTCTATAGCAGCCTTTACCGCAGCTCTTGCCTCTATTGCGTCACATGGGCCAATGACCACCATTCCTGGAATAGCTCTCATTAGGGCAAAGTCCTCAATACACTGATGTGAAGCACCATCTTCACCAACTGAGATTCCTGCATGGGTAGCTCCAATTTTTACATTCAGTCCAGGGTATGCTATTGAATTTCTAACCTGTTCATATGCTCTTCCTGCCGCAAACATAGCAAATGAGCTTGCAAAAACGATCTTTCCACAAGTAGCCAAACCCGCAGCAGTAGACATCATGTTAGCCTCTGCAATTCCCATATTAATAAATCTCTCTGGATATTTCTTTTTAAAAGCGTCAGTCTTTGTAGACTTTGATAGGTCTGCATCCAACACTACTATATTCTCATTCTCGCCAAACTCAGCCAAGGCATTTCCATAGGCTTCTCTAGTAGCTATTTTCTCTGCCATTTATTTCACCTCCAGTTCTTTAAGGACGGCATTCAATTCAGCCATTGCTGTCTCATACTGTTCTGTGTTAGGAGCACTTCCATGCCAGCTTGCCTGATTCTCCATGTAAGAAACGCCCTTCCCTTTTATTGACTTTGCAACAATGCAAGTAGGCTTTCCCTTAGTTGCCTTAGCCTCATTCAATGCAGCTTCTATCTGATTGAAGTCATGAGCATCAATAACTATAACATTCCAACCAAATGCTTTAAATTTCTCATCTATTGGTAGTGGTGACATTACTTTTGCTATTTCACCATCAATTTGAAGTCCGTTAAAATCTACAAATGCTGTTAAATTGTCAAGCTTGTAATGAGGTGCAAACATTGCTGCCTCCCAAACCTGGCCCTCCTCAAGCTCCCCATCTCCTAGAATAGAGTATACTCTATAGCTCTTTCCATCAATCTTGCCTGCTAATGCCATTCCATTTGCAGCACAAATTCCCTGTCCAAGAGAACCTGTTGACATATCTACGCCAGGAACTCCCTTCATCTCTGGATGCCCCTGAAGATATGTGTTAATCTGACGGAACTTCTTAATTTCTTCCTTTGGAAAAAAGCCTTTTTCAGCAAGTGCCCCATAAAGTGCTGGCGAACAATGCCCCTTTGAAAGAACAAACCTATCCCGGTCAGGGTTCTTCGGATTTGCAGGATCTACCTTCATCTCCTTAAAATACAATACTGATAAAATATCAGCAATTGAAAGTGAACCACCTGGATGACCTGCTTGCGCGCTGTAAACAGCCTCGATAGCATGTTTCCTGATGTTTGTTGCAATAACTGACAGTTGTCTTATTTGCTCCTTTTCCATGCCTATTTCTCCCTTCATTTATGCTTTTAAAACATTACCTTTATATTTAAACCACGCAATTAGTATAGCAAAAAAAAACAATTGTGTATATGAGAATATTGCATAACATACAGAATTTTTGTCAAAGTTACACTTACTTGTGGAAGCGAGCAATCACAGAATTAGTTATTCAAACTGTGCTGATATTATACATAAATCGCCATATTAAGAGTAAGAATATTATTATTTTTAGATTATATAGTTAATTATCAATAGATATTTCAAATATGTCTATTATTGTCGAATCCGAATATATATTTATTGCACAATTGTCCTTCATTCGTATATCCATTTTTTGGGAAATTTGCGCATTGACTGGAAGAACTTATGTAACTATAATAATCTTTGTACACTGATACTTTTTAACATACTTTTACCTCCTTTCTTTTATGTAGATTGGAGATACTGCGGCTTATAGTCGCAGTTTTTTTTATTTGGCAGTCCATACAAAGTAATTGCTGCTGTAACTGATTACTATAACAATCCATATAATGTAGTAAAACTCTATTTAGATTTGGAGAGTGGTTATTTTGAGAATTCATGTAGTTAAGTCAGGCGAAAGCGTATTTACTATAGCAAGAAAATATAATGCTTCTGACCAAAAAATAATAGCCGATAACGAACTGCTAAACCCTAATCAGTTGGTTGTAGGCCAGACACTTGTCATCCTTGAGGGAATTAGAAAACATGCTGTTGTCCGTGGTGAGTCAGTATATACAATTGCAAGAGACTATAGACTTAGCGTTGAAGAAGTGCTCGCAGCAAATCCGTCTATAAAAGGCCCATATTATACCATATATCCCGGGCAGATAATAAATATCCCTCCATTAACAATTGATTTTGGTCGAGCTTCAGTAAATGGCTATGCATACCCATTCATAGATATGGCAGTATTGAGAAAAACATTGCCTTACCTCACCTACCTAAGTATTTTCAGTTACGAAGTTCAGCCAGATGGCAGCCTTAAAAACATCAATGATGAGGCTTTAATAAGGGAGGCTAGGTCTGCAGGGGTAGCTCCACTAATGGTTCTCGCAAACCTGGATGAAGAGGGTTTTAACAGTGATATTGCCCATACTGTTCTAACTGAACAAGAAGCTCAAGACACACTAATGAACGATATTGTTGCTACATTAAAAGCAAAAAACTATTCTGGTGTTGACGTAGATTTTGAAAATGTTTATCCCTATGACAGGGAAAGCTATAATAATTTCCTGAGACGCCTAGTTAACACATTAAGACCACTGGGTTATTCCATTTCATCTGCCATAGCACCCAAAACCAGTGCAAGCCAACATGGATTACTTTACGAGGCACAAGATTACTCTGTTCATGGGGAACTGTTAGATCGAGTTCTACTTATGACATATGACTGGGGATATGTTTTTGGTCCACCTATGGCTGTATCACCTTTGAACGAGGTCAGAAAGATTTTAAAGTATGCAGTAACTGAAATACCTCCTCGTAAAATTTCCATGGGCATTCCAAATTACGGATATGATTGGACGCTTCCATACAAAGAGGGAACCGCTGCTACTCCGGTATCAAATGTAGGTGCGGTGGCCCTGGCATTTTCTAGAGGAGCAAACATTGAATTTGACCCGGTTGCCATGGCTCCATTTTTCAACTATTACGACAGCAATGGCAAACAACATGTGGTATGGTTTGAAGATGCTAGAAGCATTCTAGCAAAGCTTTCTTTAGCAAATGAATTCAATCTTGGTGGGGTAAGCTATTGGCATATAACTCGATACTTCCCACAGAATTGGCTAGTTTTAGGCTCAGTTTATCAAATTAACAAGGTATTATAATTTTTGTTATAAACATTAAAGCCAAGGTGGATTAAAATGTATCATTTGTAAAGGACTATTTTATAAATACGAGGCTAATAGAATTGCCTCTTTATAGCAGAATCATAAGAGCCTTAAGCGTATTGCAAGTCCAATGATGGGATTCAAGACATTTAAAAACCCGAAAAACAATTTGTGGTATAGTAGTTCTGCTTATTATAAAGAAAGGACATTTCGACGAAAATCGAAATGTCCTTTTAGAATTCTAAATAAAAGCATGGGAGGGCTGCTCCATTACCTATGGATTTTCTGCAAGATTCACTTGAAACATCGAGTCTGGAACGACTACCTTCATTAGCCAAGAGTATCTAGAAATTGTTCTGCTTCAATTACGTCAGTAAAAACATTCTTTATGCCTGGAAAAGGTTTCTTCTGATGTATTTCAAATGCCTCATAACTCAATACAGTAGCTACACCTTTAAATCCTCGTGTTACTCCATAATCTCTAGCACCCTGTAACTTGACGCTATTTTCTAAAAATGATATAGAGCTCTTAGAAGAGTCTGCAAAAACAGTAAAACCAGTGTGCGTTTTATTTATCATTTCAATCAATTCATTTTTATATTTTTCAAGCTCACTATCAGCTAAAGAGCCTCCTATATATATATATATTCTATTTTTATCATTGTTGAATATAAATTTATACATGATTACCTCCCAAATATAATTAGTCTCTGTAGTCATATATCCTTTTAGTCTTTTTTTCACTTCTAGGTAATTCACCAATGTTTGTAGTCACAACCTTAATCTGTATCCCAATAGCTTTCTTAAAGTTATCTACTACAAGCTTTTCAATATCGTGGTTATTGCTTGTGCCATTAACTTCTACCTTTAAAGTCATGATATCCTTACCTTCTTTATGCTCTATAACAATGTTATACTCACTGCTAACCCCAGATATTTTACTTAGTATGTCGTCTATTTGCCCAGGATAAATATTGACACCCTTAACTTTAACCATATCATCTGTACGCCCAATAATACGGTCAATTCTTGGGTAAGGCGAACCACATTTGCATTCACCTGGGATGAGCCTAGTTAAATCCCTAGTTCTATAACGAATTAGTGGAGCACCTTCCTTGGTCAATGTTGTGATAACAAGCTCACCAACATCTCCTTCAGGCAAAGGCTCTTCTGTTATAGGGTCAATAATCTCGAAAACAAGGTGATCGTTCCAATAATGCATACCTTCGTGAAGTTCACAATCGATTGCAATACCAGGCCCGTAAATTTCTGTAAGACCATATATATCAAATACTTCTATACCCATTTCTTTTGTTATTCTTTCCCTCATTTTTTGACCCCATCTTTCTGAGCCAAAAATTCCTTTTCTAAGAGAGATTTTTTCTTTCATGTTCCTTTTTTGAATTTCTTCTGCTAAAACTAAAGCATAGGATGATGTTCCAATAAGGATTGTAGAATGCAAATCCATCATCATCTGAAGCTGCTTATCTGTATTTCCTGGTCCCATAGGTACTGCCATGGCACCTAGCTTCTCTGTCCCAGCTTGAAACCCTATGCCTGCTGTCCATAACCCATAGCCAGGAGTTATATGAACTCTATCTAGCTTTGTAACTCCTGCTGAGATGAAACATCGGCACATCATCTCAGCCCAAATGTCTACATCCTTTTGCGTGTATGGTATTATAATTGGCTTTCCAGTAGTACCCGAAGATGAGTGTATTCTAACTATATCTTCATCAGCCACCGCCTGTAAACCTAAAGGATATACTTCTCTTAGTTCTTCCTTGGTAGTTAGGGGGAGGTATTTCAAATCCTTAATAGTATTTATCTTATCTAGGTTAACACCATATCTTTTGAATTTATCTCTGTAAAACCTATTATTTTCGTATACTTTGTTTATAATATGCTTCATAGGTCTATGTAGCCTTTCTAAATAAGCGTTAAATAAGTCATATTATGTACTTTATAAATAATATTTCATGTTACACTTGCCAAATTAGATATCTGGTCAAATATAGATTCAAAAACACTTTGTTGCTCTTGACTTGCTGCTGAAACCTGTTGTGTTGCAGCTGCATTACTTTCAATGATTGAAGCTACTGTTTGAGCCTGATTATTTATTTCAATAATGGCCTTGTTCACTTCCTCTAAGGTGTTGCTTGAGTTATTCATCTTATATGAAAATTGCAATACAGTTTCAGCCATATTAAGGAATACCTCATCAATTCTGTCTATAATACTAACTTGATTACGAATAATAGAGGTTGCATCTGACATTTTCTCTGCTACTTGCTTTGTATCCTTAAGTGAATTGGCAATAATTCTTGCAATATCATTAGCTGATTTACTACTTTGCTCTGCTAGCGTTCTGATTTCGGTGGCTACCACAGCAAAGCCTCTGCCTGCATCTCCAGCTCTTGCTGCCTCTATTGCAGCATTTAACGCTAGAAGATTTGTTTGAGAAGCAATTTGAGTTATGAGCCTTACAATACCGTTAACTGCTTCAGATTTTTCATCCATTTCCTTTGTAGTGGAAGAAATTTCTGATGATATGTCAACAATTTGTTGAGTATTGTTTTTTAATTCTTCTAAAACTATTTTATTTACACCTATTAATTCTGCAGATTTACTTGCATCTTTGCCAACCTGATTAGCATTACGAGTAACTTCTTCAATAGCTTCAGAGACCATTTCAATAAGGTCTGCAGTTTCTTGCATACTTGTTGATTGTTCACTGCTTCCTTTAGCTATTTCGTATATAGTAGCCGTAACCTGTTCAAGTGATTTCCCAACTTCCTCTGTAGATTCCTTAACACTTTTAGTCATCTCTGAAAAAGAATGTGTAAATTTACGTTGTTCTTGAGATATATTTTCAAGATGATCAATATATGTATTTATATTTGCTTCAAGTAAACCTAATTGCCCTTTTTCCTTTATTTCTAAATGTTTAGTATTTCCTTGTTTTCCTGCATTCTTAAAGTATAAAATTAACCTCTCAATAAAATTATTAGATTTATAACAGTTATAGGTCAATATTGATGTAATACATACTAATATAATTGAAATAAAAAAAGTAGTTATTACACTTTTAAAGAATAATTCTTGAAGCAAATTGAGCACAATTAATGTAGTAATTGAAATGCAAAGCGTTAAATTGCCAGTAACTTTCTCTGTAATTTTACTTAACATATTCATCATAATATCATCCTTTAACATTCGATTTTTGAATTATTAGGTATTAGCGGCCTATATACATAGGCTGCTAATACCTGAAAAGAATTTAATTATTCATTTAAAAATTGTTCTGCTTCACCAATATCATTAAAAGCTTTATCCTGTGGACCAGCATCCTTGTAGTTTCTATTCATCTGCATCTTAAGGGTAGCGGATTCCACAACCATTGCGCTCTTTTTTAATCCAGCTGCTATAGCTATTTCCTTTGTTCCTTGCAGTTGCTTCATGGATTCCTGGTCGAAAACTGAAGTTTTCCTTAGATCCAGCAATGCAGTAAGTCCAGGCTTAAGCGTTGCAACAACCTTTTTCATTGTAGTATTATAGGCCTCGATTTCATTGAATGCTATTGTACCCTCTACCATGACGTACAATCTGTTTTTCAGTGTGTCTGCTTTAATTTCATACATTATACATTACCTCCATATATTTTTTAGGAACCAATATAATATGATTATAAACAATATCTATCAGCTTCCCTCTTGCCATATTTTATAATTTATTTGCCCCATTTAAATATAGCTGCTGAGAAATTCTCTCCCGCTCCTGAAGATGTCATCAAAACAATATCATCAGCTTTGAGCATGCCTTTTTCATTTGCTTCAAATAAGTTAACTGGAATAGTCGTAGATGCAATATTTCCATATTTGTTGAAGGTCTGATAAGATTTATTAGCAGGGATTCCAAGACCATCTCTCCATGCATCATGAGACCAGTAAACTGGCTGATGAGAGATGAAAAAACCAATATCTTCACAATTTACATTAGTTTTTACTAGCAGAGTATTTAGTACACTCATCATATCATTTAGTGAGTTTTTCCCAATTTTATATGCTGTATCAGGATTAAAAACTAACACTGGCTTCGCAGGAGAAGGCCTAAAGTGTGACCAACCCTTGCCATCTGGTATTTTCTCTTTCAAGGTGAATGCATCATGGTATGCTCCATTGGAGGAACAGTGAGAACCCATATATCCTCTGCCTTCTGATACTCGTCCCATGACAACCGCAGCACAACCATCTCCTAAGCTTGGACTTATGTAATGAGTATAATCCAAAATATGACGATGAAAAACTGAGGTTATAATTAAAATATTTTTAAATGTACCCATGGCAATTAAGTTGGATGCTGCTATCGCCATTGTAACAAAGCTTGAACAACATGTATCCATATTCCAAGCGCCTGCATTTTCAAGTCCTAACTTATACTGTACTAGACTTGCATTTCCAGGAATCAATTCATCCTGCAGCATAGAATGCACCATCACAAGATCAATTTGGTCTAGATCAAGACCTGAGTCTTTTATAGCTCTTCTACCTGCTTCAGTTTCCGCATCGGATGGAAGAAGGTCCTCTGGGAACACTCTTCTTTCTTCAATTCCTATAAAAGGACTTCTTTCCTTACGCGAAAGATTTTCAATGTCTATATTGTCCCAAAAATCGTTTTTCCTTACTTCTTCAGGCATATTACTTCCTAGACCTAATATCCCTGCGTTGTAAACCTCTCTTAACACAAACAACAACCCCCAATAATTAAAAAAGTGTATAAGAATGCCCGATAGGAAAAGTCATCCCTCGGGCTTTAATTTCCTATTGTGGCAGCATGGCGATCTTAGTGCAAACACCTTAGACCCATTGCTTTGCGTCTTTACCTTTCGGTAAATTTGCCCTTTTCATCAATAGTGCAAAGATTGAAATTAACTGTCCTAGAACAGCATATAAAGTTAAATTATACATAGTATAATTTATACCGTTTTGAATATTTCCATTGGTTCTCTACTAATACTAATATTAGAGGAGTTTTTTAAGCTTTTCTAACCCAATAGGCGCCTTTGGTTGATGATATACAAATAGGCAATTTGTACCAGCTGATACTATAGCAGCCAAAAAAGCCAGAGAAGCAATACCCTTACTAGATTTAATTAATAATGTTTTAATAATTTTCATAACATTTGACTCCTTTTATTTTTATTTTTTTAACAGCAACTAATGATAAAGCTGCCGAAAGTTGACCTAAAGCAAAACCAAGAGAAATGCCATTATTACTTAAAAATAATAAAGAGAGTACTAAAGTTATAAATTGAATTGCTACAATAATTATACTTATTTTTTTATATCTTGTTTTTTCTGTATTAGTTAATTCTTTATTTATATCCTCTATTGGTGCAAAGAAAGCCACCATGGCAAAGGAACATACAGAAGATCCCATTATACTAATATTTGAAATATTTTCTGGAATAAAGAATATTAGAACTAGAACAATGGTATACACCGCCATTAATATTGTAAAACACATTAAGTGTGTCTTAGCATGATAACCACCTGCATATGTTCTTATTGGAATAAATGCAAGAAAAAAAGCTATAGTCTCGACAAACTTTCCCATAATTGCAGATATTATTAGCACACTTATTATATTTATAAATGATGATATTATTAATTCTAAGCCATATGCATATATTTCATTGTCTTCATTTTCACCTATAATATTGTTATTTCGAAAGATGTTTATTACACTCTTTGATATCGTTTGTATCATTAATAACAACCTTCCAAATGCTACATTTTTTCTTATAATATATTACAATATACTATAAAAACTTAACGCATTAACGACAATTGTAATAAAATGACCTTGAAATATAATAGAAACTAATTTGATCTATACTATAAATCGTAAATTATAAAAGACAGGGTGAATATCCTGTTTTCATGTTCTGTCCTTATTGTTCCGTTATACTTTTTAACTGTATTAATGATATTTTCAAGACCTATTCCAGGTTGACTATAAGACTTTTTTGAAGAGAAGTATAATAGGCCTGTTTTATGTATTTTGTCATCTGTAGGGTTTGTAACTCTACAGATTAAGCTGTTATTTTTATATGCTAAAAAAAGATTTATTTTTTTAGCTCCAGATTCAATTCTAGAACACGCCTCTATAGCATTATCCATTATGTTCCCAAACAAAATACAACTATCAATAGGATCTAATTTA
>Ga0123336_10000887_pt1 | contig 28795 bp, 14 predicted proteins | sample SSSSmetaG_FD_96466 | JGI IMG/M metagenome (GOLD analysis project Ga0123336, IMG submission 96466) | Glacier valley bacterial and archeal communities from Borup Fiord, Nunavut, Canada, to study Microbial Dark Matter (Phase II) - ​SSSS metaG | ecosystem: Environmental > Aquatic > Freshwater > Ice...
CGTGCGCGTGCCGGCGAATCGAGCGCGAGCTCGAACATCGACGCGGCTTCGAGGAAGCAAGCCCGTCCACCACCACGCCGGGCTCGCGTGACGAGCTCGACTGCGAGTTCGTCCCACTGCTCGGTGCGCCGGAGCAATTCGTGGAGCTCTGCGACCGCTGCCGGATCGTCGCTGTCCGTCGTCGCATCGCGATACATTTGTATCGCGGCAATCGCATCGCCGCGTTCTGCCGCGAGACGCGCCGCACCGACAAGCAATGGTGCACGGCGCTGTGGATCTTTGTCCGCCTCGACAAGACGAAGCATCAGGTTCGCGTGCTCGTTCTTGTCGTCGGCGAATCTCAGCTCGCTCTCGAGTCGCCATGCGATGTCGAGGTTATTCGGTGCGACATCAACGAGCTTGTAGAGGAGCGTCAACACGACGCCATCTCGATCGTGGTACGCGGCGATCCGGATCGCGCGTTCGAGCGCAGCGGGGTCGGGATTCGCCGCATCGATACGAAGCTGCGCGAGTGCCAGCGCGACGTCGCCGAGTTGCTCCGCAACATCGACCGCGATCTCGCGCACTGCAGCCAACTCGGGCGCCAGCTCCACCGCGCGACGTATCGCCTCGGCAGCTTCGCCCGGCACACCAAATTCGGCCTGTAGCCACGCGGCTTGTAGCAATAGCGCGATCGTCGAGGACGCGTCGCCTTCCGTCTGTGCCGCAGCGGCATAGGAGCTCGCGAGCTCGCCCAGCTGGCCGTGAACCAATGCGGCGACCTCGGCAAACGACATCAGCGCGCGCGTACTCGGCGACGAGAGCTGCACCGCTCGCAACAGCTCCCGAAGCCACGGTGACTGATCGACCAACGAGTCGGCAACCCACCGCGCGATCTGTTCGGTGCGCGCTTCCGAGGTTTCTCTTGTCTGCCAATCTTCAAGCAGGGCAACCAGCTCGGGCGAGTGCAACTCCGCAGCGAGCTCGAGGCGCTCTGCAAACGGCAACTCGAGTGGTGCGAGTGTCGCTGCACGCGCGGCATCTCCTGGACGCACCAACCGCGTGTGGCGAATTCGCACGGCAGTCCGCTCTTCACTTTCGGGAAGTACGCCCGTGAGCTCTGCAAGTGCGCGATCGAGCTCGTCGACCGAGCGCGCGGAGGCCACTCGCGCACGCGCAATCGTCGTCGTCCACGCGGGTTCTGCCTCCGTGGTTGCGCGCGCGAGCGCTGCAGCTGCATCCACCGGCGCCTCGTAGGCTGCGGCGACGACAAATCCGAGCTTCCAGACCGGCGTTGCCACCGCATCAGCGAGTGCGAGCCAGACTCGCGCGACCTCCGAACCATTCGCTTCGCCGAGCACCAGCTGCTCGAGCTCGAAAAGTGCCGGGAGATAATCCTGGAGCTTGGTCAGGTGGCCGCGGGCAGCGACCGGATCGTTGCAAGCAAATGCGACGTGCGCGGCTTCGAAGCGAAGCTCCGGCGAGTCGTTGGTTCCGAGCGCGGCGCGTGCGATCGCCTCACCGAGCTCGATCCAACGCCGTTCGCGATACAGCGTGCGATGCAGCGCCCAACGAGCGGGCAACAGGCTCGGATCGTGCTGCAACGCGCGAGTGAACATAACGATCGCTTGCGACGAATCCGAAACCCGATCCCAGATCTCTCCGATTTCGTACGACAGCGACGCGGCGATCTGCGGATCGGGCGTCGCGCTCAGAAGCTTTGTGAGCTCGTTCGCCTGAGCACGGAAATTGTCAGCGACCGCGGGTGGGCTGACCTGCGTGGCCGTACGTTTGATACGGACATCCACGGGAATTGGCGGAGGTATCGAGCGCGAAGTCGACCGTGATGTCGGACGAGGATCAGGTACCTCCTCGACGTCGTCGTCGCTGACATCCGCCTCATTTTCGTCGCCAGCGCAAGTCAACATACACAGCTCATCATCCACCGGCGATCGAGTCAATCCCGGTGCTCCGTAACTGATCTTGGTGATGATGTGATGCTATATTTAGGTCGGGAAGGTAGCGGCGGAAACGCTGCGGCCAGCCATGCGATGATTAAAGCAGTCTCGAAGCAACCCGTCGTGAAGCCGAAGTCTGGCGTCGAAGCTCAGAACTTTGGAGAGGTTGCTCTCGTGAACGTCAATGGACTGGTCGACGAGCACTTCCAGGGATTCGGGGCGTTCGGCGACGGCACTCGCAGCATCGTGCTCAACGTCACCGGCATGACGCGGATGACGTCGTTCGGCGTGCGTCAGTGGCTCAAAGGGATGGATGCAATCCCGAAGACAGTCACCGATCTCTATCTCCTGGGTTGTCCGACGTTCTTTGTCGACCAGCTTAACATGGTCCTGAATTTCGGCGGCTCGGCCCAGATCCTCTCGGTGAGCGCGCCGTATACCTGCCCCTCGTGCGGTGTCGAATCGGGCGAGACGATCGATGTCCTTGCGGATCGCGCGGGGCTCGCGAAAGGCGTCACGCCCGACAAGGAGTGTGCGCGCTGCGGTGGTCACCTCGAATTCGACGAGACGCCCGAGAGCTACTTCAGCTTTGTCAGCAAGTACGCAGCGCTCAGCGTTCAACCAGCGGTCGCGCAGATGCTGTCATCGCAGCGGCTGTTCACGGCGGTCGCGCTGGACAACGAGAAGCCACCGCGAATCATCAAGCTCGTTCACGGCGTCGTCACGTACTTCCGGATCATCGGCAACGTCGGCTCGATGTTCCGCGCGCGGCCATTCCTCGTCGGTGCGGAAGGTGAGGTCGTGATCGATCTTGCGGAGGTCGGTCAGTTCGATGCACTCGGCCAGAACGAGTGGCGCCGTCTGTTAAAGACTCTGTCCAGCCAGGTCCCCGCGCTCACGATCGTCGATATTGACGAATCCTTTCTCACCGTGGCCGGCGACAGTATCGCGCTCGCACGGAATATCGCGATCTGGTCTGCTCGCATCCCGTACGTTTGCAACGACTGTGGCCGCAACTCGACGCATAGTTTCGTGCTCGACGGTGCCGCTTACCCGTTCACGTTCGAAGAGCACGTGTGCTCCACGTGCGGTGGCTCGACTCGGAGCGTGCTCGATGTCGAGCGTCTCGCCCCGGTCCAAAAAGCGAGCAATAGCCCCCCCGTCGCGAGCGCGAAAGTCATCCGCCAACGCGAAGAGATCCTGTCGCGCGCGTTGACCGACGCGAACGTGGCGCAAGCGGGTGAGGGCGCCACCGCGCAGCTTGCCGTCGACGACACGATTCTCGGCAAGTACAAGATCGTTCGGCGGTTGTCTGAAGGTGGCATGGCCGAGGTCTTCCTCGCAAAGCAGGTCGGCATCGGTGGCTTCGAAAAGCCGGTCGCGCTCAAGCGAATCCAGCGCCAGCTGCTCGAGACCCGCCATCTCGCGATCGACATGTTCCTCAACGAGGCAAAGATCGCGGGCCGGCTAATGCATCCGAACATCGTGCAAGTGCTCGATGTCGGCGAAGTTGGCGGCGCGCTGTATCTCGCGATGGAGTTCGTGCGGGGCAAAGATCTTCGCGACGTCATCAAAGAGATGCGCAACCGGCAGGTCATGATGCCGCTTGGCGATGCGTGCTTGATCGTGCGAGAGGTCGCGCAAGCGCTGCACCACGCGTTCTGGTCGACCGACATGGCCGGCAATCGGCTCGCGGTCGTCCACCGCGACGTCTCGCCACACAACGTCATCCTGAGCTTCGATGGTGCGGTCAAGTTGCTCGATTTCGGCGTCGCGATGTCGGCCGTGACCGAACAGAACGAGACGATGATCGTCGGCAAGTCGATGTACATGTCCCCCGAGCACACGACGAACCGCAACGTCGACCATCGCTCGGATCTGTTCTCGCTCGGCATCGTGCTCTATCTGTTGTGCACCGGAGCGATGCCGTTCTCGAGCGCCGATCCGCGCGAGACGTTCCGCAAGATTCGCAGCGGTGCGTTCGCGCCTCCGGAGCAAATCGTCCAGGATCTTCCGCCGGAGCTCGCCGCGCTGATCTCGCGCATGCTCAATCCGAATCCGGACCTGCGTCCACAAACGGGTCGCGATGTGGTTGCAGCGCTGACCGCGATCGCGCAAGACGCGAACTTTCAGAGCTCGCCGACGACGATTTCCCAGTTCATCGGCGATCTATTCCCCGCAGAGCGTGATGAAAGCGCACCGATCGAAACACGCGCACCGCGGACCAGTGGTAAAATTCCGGTGCCGAGAAGGCCGTCCGAACGGGTGGGTCGAGTCTCGGCGACGCTGTTGGCGACGCCTTCCCCCGCGCCTACGCCGCCCTACGGCACGATCATCGCCTCGCCCTCGTTCGAACCGTATGTCTTTCCAAGTGGCTCGAACACGCGTTCCGCGGTGGCGGATCCGGCGCCCCCGCGCACGACCGGGCAGTACAGGAGCGCGACGTCCGATGTCCCACGGTTGATGGGAACGTCGCCGGCTATCAAGAACGTCGCGCTGATCATCGCGGCGATCGTGATCGCGATCGTCGCGTTTCTGATCGTCCGGCCGGGCTAATCGAATGACAGCCTTAAGCGTTAGTTCATCGAAGAATCAGCAGTTCGGCCTCGAGAAGAACGTCTCCGGCGATGTCACGTTGCTGACCATGCACGGAACCCTCGATCAGGGGTTTGCCGGGCGTGCGACCGCAGCAGCGCTGGCGACGCGAAAAGTCGTCGTCAGCATGCGTGACATCCGCAGATTTGCCTCGTGGGGCATGTCGGAGTGGATGGACTTTTTGCGCGGCAGTGCGGACCGCGATCTGTATCTGATCGAGTGTTCGACGTACGCCGCCACCCAGATCAACCTCGTCACCGGATTATCCGGTCACGCCAAGCTCGTCAGCTTGTACGTGCCATTTCGCTGCAGCCAATGCGGCACTGAAATCGACTCCCTCGTCCTGGCGACTGGCGATCGCGAAGCGCTGCGCCACATCTCGACGACGACGAGCGTCTGCGCGAAGTGTGGCGGGCAATGCAGTCTCGAAGAGCATCCGGCGTCCGCACTCGTCGCGATCGCGGAGTTGCCTCCGTTCGATGTCGAGGATGACGTCGCTGCGTTCTTGCGCAAAGGATTCGGCTACGAGCTCCCGACCGATGTCACGCGGTTGCGCGCGCGGCGCAAGGTTCGCGATCCGTACACCTACGTCCGATTGTCGGGAGCTCTCGCGACCGTCCCGGGTACGTTGGCCAACACGCTTCAGGGCACGGTCGTCGTCGACCTCGCTCAAGCTTCGATCGATCCAGATCAGAGCGCAGCGTGGAGCTCGTTCATCCAAGCGCTGGCGCTCAAGGGCAGCTCGGTGCAGCTGATGCACTGTCCAGTTGGTTTCCTCGAGGCTGGGGTCACGCTCGAAGACCTTCGCAACAAGCTCAAAATCAGATCGTTCCAGCTCGACTACGTGTGTCACGCGTGTCAGCTCATCGGACCGCAGACCGTCGACGTAGCAGATCAATTGGAGTCGCTGGTTCAAGGCATCGCTCCGCCATTTCGATGCACCTCCTGCCGAGCGCCCTTGGTCGCGAACATCTCGCCGAGTCTCGATCAGCGGCTGCGCCTCTTGCCCGCGCAACCCCGCGATGCGGAGTTGGACGCGTTCCTAGCCAAGGCGCAGCTCGAGCCAGTCGAAAAGCTCGAAGATGCGTTGGCGCCGATCCGCCCGACGGCGGGCCCGAATCGTCGACGGTGGCCGTACGTCGCAGGCTTGGGAGCGCTCGCCGCCGCGGTCGTGTTCGGTGTTTGGCTCGAAAAATCGTCGCACTCGGACCAGCCGATGCCGGTCGTCGTCCAGCCACCGATCAATCCGACACCTGCCCCGGCCCCGCCTGCGTTCGTGCGCCCGGATTGGATCCTGTCCGACGTGCCGTCGTCGGCGTATTGCCATGACCTGATCAACCGGATCATGTGTGTGGGCGTGTCGTCCTATCACGCGTCGCGCGATGAAGCGGTCGCCGAAGCGAACGACGCTGCGCTCGAGGAGATGGTCAGCGCGATCGGCCTCAAGGTCACGCAACCGTTCTTCAAGGATCAGATCCTTCCCGCGTACAGTGCCGGCCGCGCCAAGCAGCTCGCAGCGCTACAGAGTGCCGATGTAGATCGCACGACGCCGCAATACAGCGCGGCGAATGCGGCTGTGATCGAAGCGCGCCGCCGTGTGGTGAAGCTCCTGGAAGCGACTGGTGGCGCGGCAGCTCCGACTCAGCGCACGGATTGGTATTGGGAGGAGTACGCGAAAAAGGATGCGAAAGGGACCGAGCAGCTCGCGTTCGTTCGCTACGACATCACGCTCGATGCGGTGCGGTCGCTCGTCGACAAGTACTCGGCGATCACGGCGGTCGGTGACTCGACGGTGATGACCGTGTTCCCCGGCTTGGGATGGGAGTACAAGGTCGACGGCGGCGCGGTGGTTGTCAAAGCTGGTAAAGCATTCACCGCGCAAGGCGCGAGTCAGCTGTCGATCATTCAAATGGCCGGCGTTCAAAAGATCGTAGACGGGCCTGCGCTCGGTCATCACGCGAAAGAAGCGGACAACGCCGTTACGTTCAAGCGCCCCGATGACAAAGTCAGCGATGCGAAGCCGCCGACGCCGTAGCTCAGTGCGGCTGGACCAAGAAATACATCGCAACGCCGAGTACGATCACGAACACGGCAACCGCGAACGTTAGCCAGCGGCTCTCGCTGCGGATCGAGAGTTCTGGAGTGAAGTTGGGATTGTGGACGGGCGACGCTGCGCGATACGCGACCGGCTGCGGGATCGGTCGCGGCGGTTCAGCCGTATACGCGCCGGAAACGCGGTTATCGATCGCCGACGGCATCCCGTTCGCACCGATCGCATAGGCCTCGATCTCGCTCGGTCGCTGCGGTTGGCGGGCGCCTCCGCCGAACACGTCGTCTTCGGGAATCTCGTCGCCGAACAGCTGCTGCATCAACGTCGCGAGATTCGTCGTCGAGCTCTCGATCCCGTAGCTGCGAGACATCTCGGTCAGCACCGTGACGACTTCACGGCCGCTCTGAGGACGCTGCGCGGGATCCGTCGCCAACATGCTCGTGACTAATTGAGAAATTTGCTGCGGGAGATCAGGCGCGGCCTGCTGCAGCGGAATGTAGTGGCCCGAGCGAATCTTGCGGACGATGTCCTTTGCGTCGGAGCCAGTAAACAGCGTTTTACCGACACAGAGCAAGTACAGGATCACGCCGAGCGAGAACAGGTCCGAGCGGTGATCGAGTTGCTCGTTCGTCGTGTGCTCGGGGGACATGTACATCCACTTCCCCGCGATCATGTTGCTCGCTTCGGTCACGTTCGAAACCGCGACGCCAAAATCGAGCAATCGAACCGAACCATCGAAACCGACGATGACGTTGTGCGGTGAAACATCTCGGTGAACGACCGCGAGGCGCTGGCCCGAGAGATCCGTCGACCAGTACGCATGATGCAGCGCCTGCGCGACTTCGCGAACGATCAGCAGCGCGTCGCCAAGTGCGATCGTCAAGTTCGCGGCGTTGAGCCGTTTGACGATCTCGCTAAGGTCCTTACCGCGCACGTACTCCATCGCGAGATACAGCGCACCGTTGACCTCGCCGACGTCGAGCACCTGCACGATATTTGGATGCGTTAACCGGCCCGCGATCTTCGCCTCGTTGAGGAACATGTCGATCGCCTGGTGGCGCTGCTCGAGCAGCTGGCGATTGATTCGCTTGAGCGCGACGGGTTTCTCGAAGCCGCCGATGCCGACTTGACGCGCCAGAAACACCTCGGCCATCCCGCCCGACGACAACTTGCGAACGATCTTGTACTTGCCGAGGATCGTGTCGTCGGCGTTGAGCGCGGCTGTAGCACCCTCGCCCGCATTCGCGACATTGGCATCGGTGAGCGCGCGCGACAGAATTTCGTCCCGCTGACCGATCATCTTGGCGCTCGCGGGCGGGGTCGACGTCGTTGCTCTCTGCAAGGGTGCGAGCAATTGGGACGTGAGCTGCGCTTGCATCGTGCCGCCGCACATCGAGCACACTCGATCGCCGAAATGGAATGGCGAGCTCTTGCGATCGATCGGCACGCTCTCATGCGACGTGCGCCCACAGGAAGTGCAGCGGAATGGCACCGAGACCGACCAGACCGCAACGTTTCGCGCGAGCGAAAGCGAATCGACGAAGCCGGTCAGGAATGACTCGTTGATATCGACGAGCGTCACTGTCGGGACCTGACTCGCGAGGTTCTTGATCAACCGACGCCATTCTCGTTGTGCAAGCGCATCGAAGCTCTGCACCTCCGCCAGGTCGATCACCACTTCGCCTTCCGCACCGACGAGCAATGGTCGTGCGCGAAACATCGCCCCGATCGAGCCGATGATCCGGAAATACGTCACCGCACCGTGAATCAGCTTGATAATGCGCGGCGGTTTCTCACCGGCAATCTCGGCGGTGGTCGTATACAACCCGCGCTGCTTCAGAAGATCTGCGGCATCCGGCTGGATACTCGTCGCCGCGTACTTCGATACGAACGAGAAATAGCTCTCTGGGGTCTCGTCGAATTCCAGCTTTCCGCCACAGCGCCGGCATTCCTTGACCGGGACCGCACCTTTGACGAGCGTTGCACGTTCCGCCAACACGTCGATCGTCTCGCCAGATTCCATGCCGCACGACGGACACGTGTACGGTGCGACCACGCTCAGAATTTGGGCAGAACCGCCGAAGTTGAGCACCATGTTGAGCTGATCGACAAAGAACGTCGGCGAGCCTAATAAATAGATATCTGAGATCGTCTTGGGCAGTGCGTCCATCGACCTCAGCCACTGGCGGACTCCGAATGACGTCATTCGGGTCATCCCGCCGACGCTGATCACGATCGTCCGGATCCCGTCGCCAAAATTGCCAAACCCGCCGAAATGCTCGTCGACGAATCCGGTGATCGTGACGAGGGCGACGTCCTTCTCGGCTACTACATCGACGATCGCAGCGGTCTTCACGGTGCCCGCACCGACCGGCTGTACTTGGCGTGCCATTCTCTCTCGTTACTTTGGCTTGATCATCACGGAGTGGTTGATGCCGGGCTTCGCGCTCGTATCGTCGTTGAAAATCTGCCAGAACCGCTTCTTCTTGCTCTCCCGGAAGAACAAGTGAATTGCGAACGGACGCGCACCTGGAGCCTTCTTCGCGAGGCCAACCAAGATTTCGGTATGGCGATGTTTTACCACGGAGATCGCGACAAACGTTGCTCGCGAGAAGATGCGCCATATTCCCAACCCGGCCCCCCCCATCGTCTCGTCGACCTGAACATCTGCTTGCGAGCATCGGGTCAGGACCTCGATCAACCTTCGCCGCGATAGTGCGCCGAATGGATCGCGAACGCGCACCACCGCGATGTCATCGTGAAACCCGTACGCGAGGTCGCAGGCATTGTCGTCGGGCAGTGACACGTCCTGCGCTCGCGACACCGGCCCTTTGATCGCGCCAGCAGCCACGGGCGCGTCGTAAAACGCGTTCGTGACCAGTTCTTCCACAGCGTCGCGAATGTCCTGCAGCGTCCGCATCCCGACGTTCTGCGTCTCGAAGAATGTCGCCATCCGATCGATGCGCGCTGCGCGGCGACTTGAGTGGGTGAGTCGAACGCGACGCCCCACGACATCGCTACCGAGCCAGTCGAGCAATCGTGGCGTGCCCTTGCCGGTGGCCGTGCGGATTACATTCTCGAGGTGGCGGTCGAGCATCGCATGGCTCAGCAGACCGACGCTGACAACGCTGGTCAAGAATGGATACTCGCGGAGCCAATCGACCGCCCCGACGAGCTGGTCTGGACAGAGCGCGATCACGTACGCCGAGACGCTCAGATGAGATGCCGCGGCGATCAACGCGAGCGCCTCGGTGTCCACGAACGCGACCGTGGTGGGGTCGCTCGCGAGCTCGAAGAACTCTTTGCTGGAACGAACCACCACCGGGTTCGTTTTCGAAACGTGCGGCAAGAGGAGCGCGGCCAGAGGTTCGGACATCCAGATGGCTGCCTTCATCACGGCCATCGTATCACCGGCCGACCTCGCCCGTCAGCGGCCGCGTAAGGATGCGAGTGTGACCTTGTATTTATCGAGTAGCGTTCCGTCCGCAGTTGCGAGACGAGCGAGCGAGATCCGATAGCTCACACGCGCACGCGCCGCGCCGATCTGAGAACGTGTGAGCTCGTCGGCGACGCGCAGCACGTCGTAACTCGTCACGGCTCCGGCCGCAAACCGCTTACGCATGCCGGCCAACAACTTTTCGTTGGTCTTGACAGTCGCGTCCGCGGATTGCTGCAACGCCGCGTTCGAGACGAGCAATGCGACCGTGGTTCGCACCTCGTTGTCCAACTGCTGTCCCACGCTCTGCTGCGCCAATTGTGCTCGCTGCAGCGTGTGGCGTTGGCGTTGATCGCGCGCCTTCGCGGCGTCGTTGCTCAGCGGCAAATCGAGGCGGAGGCCGACGCTGACCATGTAATCACCCGCGGCCAGGTTGCCGAGCGCGGTGGCGCCGCCGCCCATCGCGTTGGGATCGCCCGTAAATCCCGTCGACCCATTGGTCACGCCGCTGTTCTCGTCGAGATGTCCCGCAAAGCCGAGCAGGCTGCCGCTAAAGATGAGGTCGAGCTGAGGACGCGCGTCGTTGCTCGTGATCCCTAGCGCGGCGGTTTCGGCTTTGACTTGCGCGATCGCGGCGAGGACATCGGGGCGATTCTTGCGGGCAAGCGCCACGTGCTCGTCTAACGACATCGACATGTTCGCGACCGCGGGATCGTCCGTCGGCACGAGCGTGTCATCCGGCTTCCATGCGGGTGCGCCGATGATCAGAACGCGGAGCCGCCCTTCCGCCTCGATCACCTGCTGCTTGGCTTGGAGCAGCGTTTGCTGTTCTCGATCGACACCTGCTTGCGCCTCGACGAGATCCAAGTCCGAGATCGTGCCGATCTTGACCAGGCGTTGGCTGTCGTTGATTTGCTCTTTGGCGATCTTGAGCGATGACTCGCGCGCTGCGACCTCGTTGTTGGCGAGAGCGAGGCTCCAGTAGGCAACCTCGACCTCGCCGATGATCGCCTCGAGCTTGACGCGGAGCTGCTGTTCGCTTAGATCGCGACGCAGCGACGAAACGACGATCGCTGCGTGGTTCGCCGTCGATCCCGCGTTGCGCAACAGAGGCTGCGTGACGACAAGGTTAAGCGACGTGGTGTACGCGGGTGCGTAGATCGTTACGAACTGGCTGAGGTACTTGTCGTAGTTCTCGGCGACCCCAATCGAGTACGTCGTGCCGACGCCGGTGAGCCCGCGAATCTCGGCCGAGCCAACCACCGCCGAATCGGTCCACGCGAAGCGCACGGGACCACCGAGCTCTTTGTCATGGCCGTAGCGCGCATTGAGCACCAGGTGCGGATCGAAGATCGCACTCGCCGCGTTTAGCTCGTCCGTCGCGATATCCGTGTTGGACCTCGTGACATAGAGGTCAGCGTTGTGCTCGATCGCGAGCTGAAGCGCGTCCCGTAATGACAAGTTTCGCGGCTCCGCGGATGCCGTTCCAAGCCCGACGTGAAAGACATATATCGCTACAAGCGCTCGTCTCACGATCACCATTGTGCCCTGGCGAAGCGTCCGACCGCTAGATGCACAGCGTGCGGTCGAGGATCCAACGTTCGATCGCTGCGAGAACAGCTGCGCGTTCGAGCCCCAGATCCTCTGCTTCGATCGCGTCGGCGAGCTCGCCGGCAGTTTGATGCCCCATGCAACGCTCGAGCACGAGCCGGGCACCGTCACCGATGCGCTGGACCCGATACGCCTCGCTGAGCGACGGGATGACGGCGAGGATCGTGATCGGCTCGACCGCGACTGGCCCCTCCGGCTTTCCGGTCTGGATCCACGCCGTGATGTCGACGTCGAGATCGACGAGCGTTACTGCCGGGCCCCACCGCGGCGTTGCAGCCGCGACGTGGGCGTCATCGATCGACGGGCGCGGCGTGGGGAAGTCTTTTGCCTCGAGCTCTCGAGTTCGGCGCCCGAGCTGAGTCATCGCCAGCTCGAATTTCAGCATCACGTCGAGGTGCTGCGCGAGCCGACGCCTACGCGCGACGCGCTCGTGGATGTACGTCGCGAACCGATCACACTCGGCGTAGTGGTGGTGGCCGAACTCCTGCCAGCGGTAGTACGCGAGGTACTCGAACACGATGTCCTGCAGCCAGGTCTCGTTATTCTCCGTGAGCAGCGCGCACGTGCCGGGCAAGTGGATCTGGAGCTTCGTCGCGACCTCGGCCGCGGCGCGGAACCTGAGGTTCTCGACATTCCAGCGCGTGCCACGCTCGCTATGAAACACGTCGAGGATCGCGAGATCGCCGGCGTCTAGCTCGCGGCTTCTTGCAAGCTCGGCGTGCCGCCCGGCGATGCACGCGCGAAACAGCTCCTCGTCGGCTATCAGCCGCATCCAAACCCGGTAGGTCTTTTCCGAGTCGAACGTTTCAGCGGTCATCGAGTCACATTCGTGCGGCGCGAAACATCGTTCGCGCGCGCGTGAGGTCGTTGACGATCATGGAGTGCCAGCTGCCGTCGACGGCTCGCGATTGTGCCGTGTGCACGGCTCGCTGCACCTCGAGCACGATACCGCGCAGGTTCGTCGCGCGTGGCAACACCTCGGCGAGTAGCTCCCAAACTCCCTCGGGGACCAGGTGATTGTGAAGGTCGTGATACCAGTCCTCGATGTCCTCGCCTCCCGCGAGGTGGATCTCGATCACGCGATCGAGCGGAATGGTCCGGAGGAACTGCTTGCAGTCGTAGTCCGGGAAGTTTCGCGAGTTGGCGTAGATGTTATGGAGGTCGAGCAGCAAGTAGGTTTTCGACCGCTCGACCACTCCGGCGATGAACTCGGCCTCTGCGATGTGCGAGCCGGGAAATGGCGCGTAGTAGAACGCGTTCTCGTGCAGCAGCGGGACGCCGAGTCGATCTTGGATTTGCGCCGCGCGATCAGCGACCCGCACGATCTCGGAGCGCGAGAACTGCAGCGGGCTCGACCACATGTAAGACGAGGCCTGCGACCCGTAAAACATATGGTTGGTGTACCAAGGACTCTTCATGTGTTGCGTGATCGGAATGTGGCGGTTCCACACGACCGTATCCGGCAGCGGCTTCCAACCGAAGTCTTCACCGTAGTTGCCGTGGGCGACCGTCGGGGTTCGCGCGCAGAGGCGATCGAACAACGCACGTTGGTGTGGGTCGAACAGATATCCGGAATCCATCGGACCACCGAACCCGTCGAGCAACACTTCGCCAAAGTCGAACACCCCGCTCGGCAGCTCGTCGAGCATGGGGATCACCGTGTCGTTTAGCTGTAAGCCGACCCCAAGCATCTAGCAGGCCTACGGCGAGATCTTGCGTTCGAGCACGACATCGATCTCGGAGATGTCCAAGGACAGCTTCTTCTTCCGAGGAGCCGCGACTTGCGCGGCCACATTCTGGAGCGGCTTTACGTCGTTGGCTGCTGGTTTGTTACTCATCCTTACTACGTTCCCATCGTCTGATGCCAAGTTTCAAGGTAGGAAACGGCGGCGCATGGGCGCGCAAGACCTACCTGGCTCCTGCCTCGGTTGCACGCGGTCATCGTGGTCGGCATGGTAAAATGATGCGTGGCTCGTTCGCGCAACGAAGCGAAAGCTCGCGCGGACCTGAGATATCACGAGCGTATCGTCAACGGCGACGACGTGGTGTTCGTCCAGGATCCGGTTCGAGGCAACTACGTCAAGTTCAACCCGCTGCAAGCGGCGATGTTGCGCGCCCTCGACGGCAAACGCACGCCGACCGAGGTCGCAGCTGCGCTGAGCGTCGAGTTCGATGTCGAGATTCCGCCCGAAGCGACGTCTCGGTTCGTCGTCAAAGCACGCGACCTGATGTTGCTCGACATCACGTCGTACGACGCGACCCCCGATGCCGCGCGCGTCGCTGTTCGGAAAGCGTTGCGCAAAGCCGGGTTTCACATGCGCTCGACGAAGACCCGCGATCCGTCGCGGTCGTTGACGCAAGAATCGATGCTGTTCGCGGAGGCGTTCCGCCAACTCGATCTCGGTTTGCCGCTGCGCGCCGCCGAGTGCCTTGCAGAGATCCGCGAGCGCAACCCGCGCAACCTGCGCGCGAAGCAGCTCTACGAGCTGATCCAGGCCGCCTATATCCAAGCATCTGGAACGATGTCCGATCAGACCACCTACCCGTGGTTCAACCCCAACCGCCCGCTGCGCTTCCTCAGCAACACCGTCGGCCGATTCATGTTCGGCTGGCCCGGCATCGTCGCGATCCTCGTGATGCTCTACGTCGGGGTCCACGCGTACACGCTGATCGCGTTCGACAAAGTGACGGTCAGCGCGCTCAGCGTCGTCGTCGCGATCGGCGTCACCGTCGTCGCGAACATGGTGCACGAGCTCTCGCACGGCTTCGCCTGCCAGTACTACGGCGGCGACGTGACCGAGATCGGTTTCATGATGTTCTACTTTTATCCCGCGCCCTACTGCGACACGAGCAGTAGCTACTTGATCGAAAGCCGGCGCCACAAAGTTACGATCCAGCTCGCAGGCACGATCGGCTCGATCGTGTTTATCGCGATCGAATCGATGTTACTCGCGATGCTCGATCCGGAAGCGCCGTTCTACTCCGGCATCGCGCTGTCGTTGATCTTCCAGCTCGGCGAGGGCATCTGGGGACTGATCCCGTTCATGAAGACCGATGGCTACTACGCGATCTGCGACTACTACCACTTCCCGAACCTCAAGGAGCGAGGCAACAAGATCGCAACCGCGTGGCTGAGCAAGCGCATCCTCGGCATCGACTTGGAGACGGAGGAGTTGCCACGTCGGACTCACATCTTGCTCGTGATGTACGGGATCACGGCCTATCTCGTCGCGACGTTCTTCGCGTTCTCTGTGCTGACCCGGCTACTCGCGCCGGTCGTAGAGCACTTCCAAGGGCCCGGATTGCTGTTCGTCGTGTTCCTCGGCGCGTACCTGATGCGCCGGTTCACGTTCCTGCCACTCCGCAACCTCGTGAAGATGGTCGTTCGCGAACGCCAGCGCATCTTCACGTTTCGACGATCGGCGTCGTTTGTCCTGGCGATGGTAGTGCTCGTGTTGCCGTGGTTCCTACGCTGGCCCGTGCTCGTCGACGCGGACTTCGTCGTGTTGCCGCAGCAACGCGGTGAGGTTCGCGCGCAAACGAGTGGACGCGTCGAGCAGATCCTCGTCAAAGAGGGTGATCGCGTTCGGCGCGGCGATCCGCTCGCGAAGCTCAGCAATGTCGGGCTGGACCTCGACATCGCGCGCGCCGAGGCCGCACTCGCGATCGCTTCGGAGCATCTCGCGGAGCTGCAGAATGGCGCGAGACCGGAGGAGCTCGCACTCGCTCGTCGTCACGTCGAGCGCGCGAACAGCGAGGCCGCCCGCAGTGCGAGCGAAGCAGGGGTCGCGCTCGAGCTCGCAGCGGCCAACCTCGGCCCACGCGCGGGAGTCGACTCTGCCGAAGAAAAGTTCGCCACGAGCGCCGGTAGCGCGAACGCCGCGCGAATTTCACTGTCGTTGGTCGAGGCCGGCGCGCGTGAAGAAGAAATCGCGATGGTCAAGGCCGAGCAGAAGAGTGTCGCGAGCCGTCTCGCGCACCTTCGCTCCGATCACGACTTGCTCGTGCTGCGCAGTCCGATCGACGGCATCGTCGCGACACCGCACCTCGATCAGAAACTACAAGACTCTCTCGTGGCTGGAGGTCCGTTTGCGGTGGTGCACGATCTGAGCGCGGGCGTCGCGGAGATCGCGCTGTCTCAGAGTGACCCTCTCGGCGAGATCGGACCGAACGACGAGATCGAGCTCCGGCTCTACGGCGATCCGAAAACACCGATTCACGTGCGGGTCGACCGGTCGCGCGAGATTCCCGCGACGAACGACGAACCGGAGAAAGTGGTCATCGTGACATCGAGCTTCCATCTCGATCGCCTGCTCTCGGGCGTCACGGGCCATGCCCGGATCTACGGGGCCGAGCACAGCCTCGCGTACAACTACTTCGTCATCCCGTTTCATCGCCTGCTCCGAGTGCGCCTGTGGTCGATGTGGTGACGGTCTAACCGACGCGACGCCACGTGCACATGCGCAGCTCGCACGTGCGCATGCCGTCCGGACCGCGCAGCGCGAGCTGGTCGTAGCCAGGTAACATCTCGCTGACGTTGACCACCGCGTCGCGCTCGCCAAGGTGATGCGAGAACAGATCGAGGAGATGACGACTGCGGAGGTCCAGCAGCATCGGCTTGGGCTGACCAGCGACGCGGTAGAACACTTGCGCTGGCCAGCCGCTCTGCTCAAGTCGCGCGGCGCCGACCAGCCCCGGGGTGTCACCGAGGAGGTCGCGGATCTCGCCAGCCGTCGTGGTCCACGAGCGCCGGCGCACCACGAGCGGGCCGAGCTCGAGCCGCGGGATCGCCGGCCGTCCAGCCGACGAGAACAGCTCCTCCGGGAAGTAGCGGCCGTCCTTCCAAAACGATGGATAGATCGCGGGCAGCAACTGAAAGGCGATCGGCAGCGCCCCGACCGCGATCGGGACAAACTCGCCGACCCCAGGTGCCCTGAACGCGAACGAGTCGCCCTCGAGCGTCACGGTGACGTCGGCGATCGCGAGCGTTCGTTCACGCGACAACTGGGACGAACCGTCGACCACGAGCTCGTAGTCGAGCACCGAGGGCGGGCGCAGGTCGACCTTCGAGGTGTGCTTGAACACGACCTCCGCCGCGGGCCGACCACCAAGCATCTCGCGCAGCAACTCGGTGCGGCCGCGAATCATCTCCTCGCGCTCGGGAAGATGCCAGTAGAGAAACTCTTGCAACCAGAACAGCGCATGAGTCTCACCGACGACGAAACGCAGCCGGCCGGCATCGTTGAAGGGCACGAGATCGGCGCTGTAGTGCGCGACGAGCCCGTCGACGAGGTGCGCCGGATCGATCGCGTTCGTCAGGGCTTCCATCGACAGCGCGACATTGCCGCGATCGGCTTTCTCGATCGCGTCGCCGATGTGCTCGCGTACGCGCTTGATGCTCTGCGCCGCGGGAGCTTGTTCGCACAACGTTTCGATGGCCGCCTGATCGTCGGCGAGTCGGCGCTCGACCTCGACGAACCGCACGGGGCCAGCTCCGAACGCGCGGCGGAACACCTCGCGCGCGGCCCAACGCCGAGCGAGCGTGGGAAGCGAGACCATATCGAACAGGAGCCCGAACGCGGGTCCGGCCTCGGCCATGACGCCGCTGTCGATCCGCACGTCGCGCGCGCCAGCCGCGAACTCTTCGCTCACGATCGCGCGATCGCCATAGTGCTCGCCCGCGGCGCGATGCGCGGTGGTGGCCGTCAACGCGGCGAAGTGCTGCTCGAGCTCGGTCAAGAGCTCGCGGCGCGCCGGGTCGGGCTCGGTGGTGTAGCGCGCGACCAGCGCTCGCATGCGCTCGAGCTCGGCACGCCAGCGCGTTACCGCTTCCGTTTCGGGCATCGCCGCTAACGTCTCGGTGAGATATCCGAGCGCATCCATGTGCCCGCTCGGCACGGACATCCCGCGCCGAAACATGCCAGCAGCCACCATCTCGTCGATCAGCTCGACGACGTCCGCGATCTCGAGCTCTTGTTCTTGCACAGTCGTCTCGGCGATCGCCGCGACGTCTCGCGTGCCGTCGGCTAGCTCGATCACGCGAAGATGTGTAGTCGCGAGCTTTGCGCGCGCATACACGCGCGACACCGTGCCGGCAGCATCGTGACCATCGACATAGCGAGCAAAATTGGCGACGCCATCGTCGATGTACAGCGACGGTGCGCGGGTGACTCGATCGAGCTCCGGCACGTCGGCGATCACACTCGCGGCGAGAGCACTCGCGGCCCAATGCGAGACGTACACGCGCCGTTCGCCCAGCGCCACCGCGAAGTCGCAGCTCAGCCCTTCGGTCGGCGCGAAGCTTCCAGCCGCCGTCGGGCCGAAAAAGCTGCTCGTTTCGTTCTTCGCACAGAACCGTTGCAAGTACGCAGTCGCGACGCGTTCGCGCTCGCGAGTCTTACCCGTGCGCTTGTCGTCGCCGGTCTTCAGCAGGCCGTAGATGCTGTTGCGCAGCGCCTGCGGACTCGAGAGGTGGACTGCCTCCTGATAGAGCGGATCGGCCGCTGCGGCTCGGAGCGTGGCATGCGCTGCCGCGAGCTCGGTCGAGAGCTGTTGGTCGGCGAGCTGCTCCGCCTGATCGAGCCGGGTCGCGATCGCAGCGAGATCTGCGACGAGCGCTGCGTCCACGAACCGAGACAACCCTGCCGCACGTTCAGGCGTCAGCTTTTTTCCGGCCGCGAGCTCGCGCGTCGCCTCGCCGAGATGGCGCGCACCATCCCGATCGAGATCCTGGCAGCGCAGCGTCGCGAGTACCGTGCGGAGCCGCTCGCGCGCGGCGGCTTCGGCGAGCTGTAGCTCCACGACCGCTCGCGCTGCCGCGAACGTGTTGGGCATCGCGAGGTTCTCGACGCCAACGATGGCAAAGCCAGCCATGCGCAGCACGAACCTCGGGTGAACCGTCCACCGCCCTGCTCGCAACTCGTCGTTCACAGTAGGAAGCGCACGCGGATCCATCGAACGAAACGTCGAGTCGCGAGGTGGAGCAAGGAGTGGTCCGTCGTCTTGACCTCTCCGTAACCGGTCATGTTGGACATCAGCATGGCTTTCGCGTTGTCGAGATCCACGACAACGCGTACCCGATGATCTTTATCGTCGACGATCGGCGCGACGAAGTTGACCTTTCCCTCGAACGGGTGGGTCGGAAAACTTTCGACTTTCACGGTGGCCAACATGCCGACTTCGATCACGTCGACGTCGCGTTCGGGCACGAGGATCTCCGCGCGCATGTGCGTTAGATTTGCGATCTCGCAGACCGTGCCACCGGCCTCGACGCCCGCGTTGACGTGCTCTTTGAAGTGCGGCGTGAGGATCGTGCCGTCGATCGGTGCACGGATCGTCGACATCGCGAGCTTGTCGTCCACGAACTGGAGCTCGACTTGCGCGCGTTTGACCTCTGCCTCTTGCGCCGCGATTTCTTCCGGGCGTGCGCCAGCCTCGAGCAGCTTCAGTGCAGCCTCGGCTTCACCGATCGCTCGTGACCGCGATGCGAGGTCGCGACTCGATTGCTCCGCCGCCTGCTTGGAGCCAACGCCCTCACGCAACATCTCGGCGCCTCGACGTGCTTGCTTCGCAGCGTAGTCCGCCTCGGTGCGGCGAGCGGCGAGTGCCGCGCGCGCTTGTTCGATCTCCTCGGGACGGTGGCCGTGACGCAAGCGCGACAGGTCGGCCTGGAGCTTGTCGATTTCGGCGACCGTCTTGTCTCGCTCCGACTTGAGCGCACGCGTGTCGAGGTGGGCGATCACGTCGCCCTTCTTGACCGCCTGTCCTTCGTTGACGACGATCTCCGCGAGCACGCCAGGCAACTCCGACCGCACCGTCGCGCGCTCGGTCGGAATGATCGTGCATTCGGCCGTGATCCGCAGCGGATAGGGAACGATCGCCGAGGTGCCGACGAGCAGCGCGAGCACTCCGAGCACGCGAACCCACGTGCGCTGGTACCACTTCTTGCGGACGCTATTCCACAGTTCGTCCTGCTCCCGCTGCGCCGGCTGTTCTTGTTGCGGCGCATCGGCTGGCGGCAGCTCCTGCGGTGGTTCTTCTTGTTGAGGCTGTTGGCGCTGCCGCAGCTGCCGTTCTTCTTGGAGCGCGTGCTCGATCTGCTCGTCTTCTTCGGCCCGCGAGCCCAGCTCGATGGTGGTCGCCAGGTCGTCGAGACCATCAGGCACGTATTGCGGCCCCGTCTTCACCACGCGAAGCGGCGCGACCGAGCTCGGTGCGATGATCGGACGGCGCACGAATCCCGCCGATTCGTCGGCCTGCCACACGAGCTCGCGGTCGCTGGAGTCCATCGGATGGCTATGCTCGAGCAGTCCCACGCCGTTAATTTCGACGATAAAGTGCTCGACCGTCGCCCGGGTGATCGCGCGATTGAACTGCTGCGCGATCTCGGTCAGCGTGTTGACGTTGCGCTGGCCATCCATCATCTGGGCAAGATGACACTCGAGTCCGTGGAGCTGGACGAACCGGCTCGTCCCCAAGTCGAACATTCGAAACGACGTGTCCTCTTGCGGGACCATCCACACGTCGAGCCGGAGCTTTGGCGCGTACGTCTCTGCCTGCAACCAGGCTAGTCCGAGACCATCACGACGGCGTTGTTGCATCGAATACCCGACGACGTTATCACATTGAACGGCGCTCCAAGCCGATCGATTCTCGTCTCGCGGTAATTGTCCGCAACGACATCCCACGACATCCGGGGCCATGGGTGTAGGTGGTACTGTGCGCCGTAAGAAACGATGGTAGCGATCGTCTCCGACAACGAGCTCGACACGATCTCGGGCCCCGTGGCCGTCAGATCGGGCGATGCCGACCTTGCCAAGATGGTCGCCCTCATGGGTTCTAACGTTCACGTCGTTGGCGTGATCGCGGCCGGCGAGCTCGAACCAGGCCCGGACCTATTCGAGCGAGCGATCGCAAAAACCGCACAGGTGCAAACGCGATCGATCCACAATCACGACGAAAAGCTCCGCTGCATGACGAGCGTCGCCGAGTTGCTCGACACCGTCAAAAGCTCGCGCGATCGCAAAGAGACGATCCTGCAATGCGTCGACGAGCTCGTGATGAACGCCCTGTACGACGCGCCGGTCGACGGACGCGGGCGACATCTGTTCGCCGACATCGCGGTCAAAGATCGGATCCGCATGCGCACGGACCGCGCGGTGACGGTCCGGTTCGGATACGACGGCACGACCTTCGCGATCGCCGTGCGAGATCAATTCGGTAGCCTCGCTCGCGACACGGTGCTGCGCTTTCTCGACAAAGCGCTGCACTCGGCGGCTGCCGTAGATCGACGTGCGAGCGGCGGTGGTGTCGGGCTCTATCTCGTCGCGAGTGCGGCGACCGTGCTGGCGTTCGCCGTCACTCCGGCGACGTCGACAGAGATCGTGTGCGGGTTCGAGCTCGATCGCGCGGCGCGGCTCGGCCACCTCTCGTTTCTCGCGCAACCGGCCGGCGCACTCTCGACGGCTCCGAACGCGCGCAGAATCGTCGTCGCGCGTCGCCATCCTTGGTTGTTCCGCGGCACTGTCGGCTTGGTCGTAGGCCTGGTGGTCGGCATCGCGCTGGTCATCGGCCATCGCTTCTTCGGTGCGGGCAGACCGGTCGAGCTCGCGATCACCACGGAACCGGGAGCGTCGGTCGAGCTCGATGGTCGTGTGCTCGGAACGGCAGTGAATGGCACGTTCGAGCTCACCGGACTGCGCGCCAACTCGTCCCATCGCCTCGTCGTGCAACGCGATGGCTTCGAGACCGCGCGCGCGATCGTGCAAGGTCGCCCGGGAAGCCACCAGCTCGGGGTCGCGCTTCGCCCACTGGCGACGGTTGACATCGAGACCGATCCTGCCGACGCCACCGTGACGATCGCCGGCACGCGACTCGGAGCGACACCGCTAGCGGTGACGTCGCTAGCGCCAGGTGCGTCAGTCTCGGTCAGCTTCACGCGTCAAGGGTATCAACCCGCAACTGTGCAACTGACCGTGCCGGCGGCGGGTCAGCGGTCGCGGCTAACGCAAAATCTCGAGCGCTCCGGAGATGCTGTGCTCGTGAGATTGAGCTCGACACCACCGGGCGCCGCGATCGTGCGTGCCGGCGAGTTACTGACCAGCGATCGCACCTTCACTCCTGCCGAGCTCTACCTGCCCGCCGGACAAGCTCCCTCGTTCACGTTCGTGATGCCGGGCTACAAGCCGTTCACGCTCGAGCCGTTTGCGGTCGGCGGTTCGCAGGTCCTCGAGAAGAGCGCCGTGCTGGTCGCGCAATAACAGTTAGCGCGGCACGTACGGCGCCGGATCGACCGCCATGCGCAACTCGCTGACGAAGAGCTCTCCCGCAGCATCCGAGAGCCAGCCTTGATCTGGGGTCAATCGTAAGCGCCGTCTCGGGCTCGTCGTTCGACGTGGGAACTTCGAGTCCCCACACGTCATGCGCCACGTACTTCTGCGCGGACGTCTCGGCGCACGTACGCAAACCCATTTCCACAGGACCAAGTTGGTCGCGAGCGGTATGTGGTGATCGTTCAAACGTTCCACGTTAACGGATCGACCGCGGCCATGCGTAGCTCGCAGACATAACGCTTACCCTGCCTATCGGGAAGCCACGCCTGCTTTGGTGTAGGCAACATTTCTGACACCTGTAGCTCGCTGGCTGCCGCCACCTGTTTCGCGAAGAGATCTACCGAGATGGGACTATCGAAGTCGAGATAGCTGGGTTTGGGCTCCTCCGCGACTTTGGTGAATACAAAGCGAGGCAAGCCGGTTGCACGAGCCCATCGCCGAGCCCCGAGAAATCGCTCGCTCCCTTGTTTCGCTGTTGCGAAGGCGAGCTGAGCCGGGTCGAACGACCAGCTCTCGCGCACCAACACCAATCGGTCGACGGTGATCCTAGGGAGATGTGGGAGCTTTGGCAGCAGGCGGAACTGCGCACTCGAGTTTGAATCGAGCAGGAACGCAAAAAAGTCCGCGACGTCGAAGCTATGGCGGTTGTCGCGCGTGTGAATGCACAGCGACCCCTGGAGCTCTTCGACGACCAACTCGGACGCACCGAGCACGTGATCGGTTGGCAGCCACGAAAGTCCGCGGGTATTGATCACGTGAAAATCGCGCGGCAGCGTCGAATCACCATCGGTGCGCATCGTGCGGTCCTTCGGAATCAAGTGTGCAACCGTTGGCGCGGTGACATCACCTGCGCGAGCTGCGACCAGCGCGTCAGGAGTCGGATGGTGAATTCGGTGGAGTGGGTTGAACAGCGTCAGCTCGCCGGTGTGCACTTCTCCGATCACGAAATCGCATTCGCCGCGCCGGATTTCGTCCACGTTGTTCGCAGCGATCATCAGATCCGGTGAGTGATAGATCGCGAGCGGCCAGCCCGGGCCCGGCGCTGCAAACTCGCGCTCCACACGCTCGGCGATGGCCTCGCCGCGAAGCAGCACTCTACGCTGCGTCGGATCGAATTCGAGCACGTTCATCCAGCGCCGCTGGAGCTCTTCGAGCGCCTCGCGCACGGGCGCTGCCGGCCGACGGGGATCGGTCGAGAAGTGGTCGCTAAACTTCGCGAAGAACCTCACGTAGTCGACGGTCTGTCCGCCCGTCTCGCTGCGCAGCGCGTGAAACAGCTCGGTGGCACGCGCGTTGTATCGGCGCGCGACGTCCCACGTGTACCAACGCGCGCTCGTCAGCACCAGTGGCAGCGAGGTGCCGAGAGCATCGCGCAAGAGATCTGGCGCCAACTTCAACTCGCAGTCGCGCCTGCAGTCCTCGTACAAGAGCGTGCGCGCACCGTAGGTCTGACCCGCGTTTCTCGAACCAGCGCGTCCGGTTTGAAGAGTGAAAACATCGTCGAATGCACCGAGCGCGGCATCGAGACGTTCGGGATCCCCAGCCGCAGCGACAACGGATGAACGCGCGGCTTCGATCGCGTTGAAGGCGGCGAGCGCTCGTTCGCCTCCGGCACCGGGCACCGTCGATAGTTCGCGTTCGAATAACGCTCCGAGTTGCTCTGCGCGATTCGGTACCTCGAAGCTCCAATCGATCAGATTCTTTTCGACGAGCTCCTCGAGCACACCCAGTGCATCGTCAATGCCTTCGAGCTCGAGCTCCGGCTGCGATGCCAATTGCTCCGCGATCGCGTGAGCGGTTCGCGTTCCATCGCACGACGCGAGCGCCCGCGCGAAAGCGGGCGGTAACCGATCAGTGCGGTCGAGCGAATGGAACAGCATGTCGCCCTCCAGGCGAATCGTCGAGCGACGGCGAGGGCGAGCCCAGGGCCGTAGCTCGGGATCCGCAGCCAAGGCAGCGCCGAGCGCTTCGATGCACCAATACTCGAAGAACACCTGGCGGCGGTCGAGGAGTGTCGGACCGGGCTCGACGACGAACCGGTTAGCGACCGACTCGATTTCGCCCCATCCGATCGGACCGAAGAACCCGATCGTGTCGTTTTTGGTGCAGTAGCGCTGAAAGTAGCTGGCGAGAAACAACAACTGCGTTCGGTGCATCGGGCCAGCCCGCTCGAGCTCGTGGCGCACGATGCGGAGCGCTTTGCGATTTTGCCATAACAGCGCTTCGTGAAACGGCTTTTGCTCGGCGACGCCGCGGAGCAACTCGCCCGTGCGCTCCATCGCCGCTGCGAAGGCGTCGAGCGCGGCTTGACGTGCGACCTCGGTTCGCTCGACCGCGGTGCTCAACCGGGCGACGACGGCTTTCGCCGAATCGTCGGACGGAGGAGTCGCGAGTCGTCCGCGTGCGAGCGCTCGCAGCACTTTGCTCCACGCGTCGCGCTCGTCGTGAGGCGCGACATTTCGTGCGGCGTCGCAAGCTGCACGCGCGAGGTCGCGCGCTGCCAGCTCCTCCGCCTCGCGAACGAGCAACTCGTCTGCCGCCGCGGCCAGACCGCGATCGGCGAGCTGCAGGACATCGTCGACGGCAAACCCAGCCCCTCGAATGGCGATCCACTTCCACAGCGACCAACCGCGCCCGAGCGGAGCTCGATGTGACTGTTCGTTCACACAACCAGTCTATACGGACACGCTTCATTGCGGACGCAGCCCGACCGGAAACCCCGCGCCTCGGATCGCGAAATGCCGTCTTCGAGCGCTACGCGTGATGAATCAGTGCTCCGCACCTGCTTCTAAACATCGCTCGGACGTCCACGCGACGGGATCGACGGCCGCGATGCGCAACTCTCCCGTGTAGCGCTCGCCATCGCCGTCGACGACCCACGACTCGTCGAGCCGCGGCAACATCTCGGACAGCGATGCCGCCGACGCGCTGCGCAACTGCTTCGCGAGCGTCTCGACGTAGAGCGGGCTGTCGAAGTCGACGTAGACCGGCTTTACTTCCTCGACCGTCTTGACGAACACCCAGCGTGGCATACCGAGTGCGCGAGCCCAGCGCCGCGCGGCCGCGAAGCGCGCGACCGGCTCCTTCAGTGAAGCCCAGGCGGCGTCCACTGGCGTGATGCGCCACGCCTCGCGCGCGATCACGACACCATCGATCGTGACGCGCGGACTGTGCGTCGCCGACGCGATCGGCGAGAACGAACTGAAGCTCTCCGCGATGAGGTGATGCTCGAGAAACGCGATGATATCGAGCTCGTGCGCGCCGTCGCGAGTCCGAACCTTCAAGTAGCCATCGCGCGCCTCGACAACCAAGTCGCTCGTCGCCACGACATGGCTGCGCGGGCGCACCGATCGCGTCTCACCGGTTTCGAGATCGAGGTCGCGCTCTGACATCGAGTAGTAGTCGCCGCGCGTTACCGCCTTCGACCACACCGGGGCAATGCACACCAGATCGACATCGGCCTCGCGCGCCGCGATCAGCTCGCCCGGATTCGGGTTTTGCTTCAAGAACAGCGGCTCCATCACCGTATTGAAACCACTGTGGAGCTCGCCGACGACGAGGCAGTAGTCCCCGCGATCGATCGCAGCAGTGTCGGCGGCCGCGATCATGATGTCGGGCGAGTGGTGGCGCGCTGCGGGCCAACCGGGTCCCGGCGCAGCGAACGAGGTTGCGATCGCTTCGGCCATTACGCTCGCGCTGCGCTCGACCGTGCGCGCCTCGGGATCGATCGCGAGAGCACTCGCCCATAGCCGTTGCAGCTCGTCGCGCACGGCGCCGACGATGGACCCTTCCGCGCGCGCACCCGGAAACAGCGCCGGGATGTGCTGCCAGAACTTCGCGAACTCGACTACCCGATCGTCGCCGACGATGCAGCGCTCGTAGATCGCGGCGAGCTCGCGGCGATAGCGCGTCGCGATTTCGTACGTGAACCAGCGCGCGCTTGCGAGCAGCAGAGCGAGCGGTGGCGCGAGCCGATCGAGCACGGGACGACCGATCTGGACTTCGAGCGATCGGCGGCAATCCTCGTAGAGCGGCGTGCGACCGGCATACGTCTGCCCGTGCGCGCGGCGGCTATCGGCATCGGTGGCCCGCGTGAAGGCGGTCTCGAACGCAGCAAGCGCAGCGTCGAGCTGCGCGGCATTGGTGCACGTGGCGATCTCGGCGCGGTGAGCTTGCAGCTCGGTGAGCATCGCTTCGGCCGCGCGCCGGGCGTCGGCGTCCTCGATCCGCGCGAGTAACTCGGCGAGGTAGGAGTCGGCGTGGATCACGTGAGTCGGGATCTCGAGGGTCCAGGAGATTATTTTTAGACGAACGAGCTCGTCGAGCACCGCGAGGACGTCGTCTTCGGTGCCGAGCTCGGGCTCGCCGGCAACCTCGATCGCGATCTGTCGCGCGGTGCGCTGACCATCACAACGTGCGACGACGGCGGCGAACTCGTCGGGCAGCTCGTTTTGACGATCGATCGGCGAGTGCAGCATGGTGCCTTCGAGTCGAAATCGCGGCATCAAGCGCGGCGCGATAAAGGGCCGGATCGCGGAGTCGAGCGACAGCTTGGCGGCAAGCGCGTCGATCGCCCAATACTCGAAGTAGACCGTGCGGCTCGCGAGGAGCTCGGTTCCTGGATCCTGCGTGATCGCCACGGGCGAGTCCGACAACTGCGCCCACCCGACGGGTCCGAAGAACCCGATCGTGTCGTTCTTCACGCAATAGCGCTGGAGATAGCTCGCGACCATGCGCTCGTTCTTGCGGGTCTCGCTATCGGTCGCCTCGATCGGCTGGCGGAGCAACCAGTCGATACCGGTGTGGACTGCAATCCGGTTTTGCCACAGCAAGGCCTGGCGAAACCGATCGTCGGCACCGATGCGGCGAAGCACGTGCGAACTCGTGCGCTGAGCGCGCGCATAGGCCTCGTCGAGCTCGGCGGAGCACGTGTCGCGCTGGGAGACAGCAGCTGCGAGCTCACCGCGCGCAGCCTCGGCCGCAGGATCTGCGATCGCCTCGGGCACGTTGTGCGCCCACAGCCGCTTGAGTGCCCGCTGGATCGACTTGCGCATCTCGGCGTCGCCGCCGTCGACGACCGCCTTGCAGGCCGCGATCAACTGCTCTCGAGCACGCGCGACGACGCGGTCCTGCTCGACGAGCCGATCGGTCGCGCCGACGAGCTCGGCGTCCGCGAGGTCGAGAACGAGACGCGCGGGAAAGCCGGTTGCCCGCAGGCACGCCCAACGCCACACCGACCACTTGCCGAGCGCGACCAGATGACTGCTCACGGTTGACGAACCTTCTGCGGTGAGATGCCGAGGTACTCGTGCCACGCCTTTGACTTCAGATCCTGCACGCCGTGCCTGAGCATCGCTCGCACAACTCGCCGCGCGAGCCACAGGTCGGTCAACAACGGAATCTCCATGTCGATCGCCCAGCGTCGGATGTTGTAGCCGTCGGGTCGACCGCGCTCGTCGTACTCGCGCGGCACGTTGATGACCAAGTCGATCGATCCGGCACGCAACGCATCGATCGCGCGTGGTCGCGTCCCATCTCCATCTTCCTTGTCGAGGGTCTCGCACGGGATCGCCTCCGCATTGAGGATCTCCGCGGTTCCCGGGGTGGCGAAGAGCCGGAGGCCTTGGCTGACCAGAGCGCGAGCCTCGTCCGCGAATCGGTATTTATCTCCGACAGGACCGAGCGAGAGCAGCACGCCCTTTTTCGGCACTCGAAAGCCACTCGCGAGCATCGCTTTGAGGAGTGCTTCCTCGGCATCGTGCCCGAAGCAAACCACTTCACCGGTGGAGGTCATCTCGACGCCAAGTACCGGATCTGCGCCTGCAAGCCGGCGAAACGAGAACTGCGATGCCTTGACCGCGACGTAATCGAGATCGAGCGGGTCGACTTGAGGCTCGCGGCTCGGCGGGCTCCCGAGCATCAGCGCGGTTGCTTCGCGAATGAAGTTCGAACCGAGCACCTTCGAGACGAATGGAAAGCTGCGCGATGCGCGCAGGTTGCACTCGATCACCTTGACCTTGTTGTTGCGAGACAACATCTGGATGTTGAACGGACCGGTCACGGCGAGTGCGCGCACGAGTACCGAGCCGATGCGGCGAGCTTGCCGGATAGTTTCCAGATAGAGCCGCTGCGGTGGCAGGACGAGCGTCGCGTCGCCGGAGTGCACGCCGGCATTCTCGAGGTGCTCGGAGACGGCCCAGCGCACGATCTTGCCGTCGTGCGCGACGCCATCAAGCTCGAGCTCGCGAGCGTGAGGCTCGTACTTCGAGACGACCACCGGATGATCGGGGGACACGTTGGTCGCACGGCGCAGATAGTCGATCAGCTCGGCTCTACTGTGCGCGACGCGCATCGCCGATCCAGACAGCACGTAACTCGGCCGCACGAGCACCGGCAACCCGCCGAGCGTTTCGACGACGCGATCGACATCGTCGAGTGCAGTGGCCTCGGACCAGCGCGGTTGGTCGACCTCGAGCTCGTCGCACAACGCCGAGAACTTCTTGCGATCCTCGGCACGATCGATCGACTCCGGCGAGGTCCCGAGGATTTGAACGCCCGCGCGATGGAGCTTGAGTGCGATGTTGTTCGGCGTTTGGCCGCCCATCGAGACGATCACTCCGGCGGTCTGCTCGTAGTCCTGCAGCTCGAGCACGGTCTCGAGCGTGATCTCGTCGAAGACCAAGCGGTCGCACACGTCGTAATCCGTCGAGACCGTCTCGGGATTGCAGTTGAGCACGATCGTCTCGAAGCCGAGCTCGCGCGCCGCGTTTACCGCGTTGACGGAGCACCAGTCGAACTCGACACTCGAGCCGATCCGATAGCAGCCCGAGCCGAG
>Ga0123336_10000888_pt1 | contig 28789 bp, 29 predicted proteins | sample SSSSmetaG_FD_96466 | JGI IMG/M metagenome (GOLD analysis project Ga0123336, IMG submission 96466) | Glacier valley bacterial and archeal communities from Borup Fiord, Nunavut, Canada, to study Microbial Dark Matter (Phase II) - ​SSSS metaG | ecosystem: Environmental > Aquatic > Freshwater > Ice...
AACAGGAACAGTACAAGCCGCGCTGGGGAATGGTTTAAAGGTGGCAGGGCTGGTGCTGGATAACTATTGAAGGGTTGATAGCTAATTGTTATGTTACCCAAGATAGCTATCAGCTATCAGCCGTCAGCTATCAACTATCAGCCGTCTGTGTCGTCAGCTGTCAGTAACTAAATATGTTTTAAACTTTCCTCCTGATAGCTGACGGCTGACAGCTCTGATAGCTGATAGCAAAAACGTTCCATTGCTTCGAACATAACACTTCACCTCTTCAAAATTCCATCTATCTTAGTCAGTTCTTCCGTGCTGAATTTAATATTATCCATACACTTTAAAGAATCGGCTAACTGCGCCGGTTTGCTTGCTCCGATGAGTACGCTGGTAACACGGGGATCTTTTAACAGCCAGGCTAATGCCATCTGGGCAAGGGTTTGATCTCTTTCAAGCGCCAGTACATTAAGGTCACTGATTTTATGCAGCGTCTCTGCGGTCAGTTGATTTTCTTTCAGGAAGCCATGCGGTTTTGTGACACGCGAATCAGCTGGTATCCCCTTTAAATACTTATCGGTAAGCAAGCCCTGAGCCAGTGGTGAAAAGGGAATACAACCTACACCTTCTTCCCCCAGCAAATCCATCAAACCATCTTCTACCCAACGCTCAAACATGGAGTATTTAGGTTGATGGATCAAACAAGGTGTTCCCAGACCTTTAAGAATTTTAAAAGCTTTCGCTGCTTCTTCCGGTTGATAATTTGAAATACCGACATACAAAGCCTTGCCCTGACGAACGATAAGATCAAGCGCCGACATCGTTTCTTCCAGCGGCGTATCAGGATCAGGACGATGGGAATAAAAAATATCTACATACTCCAGTGCCATTCGTTTTAAACTTTGATCAAGGCTTGAGACAAGATACTTTTTCGATCCCCACTCACCATAAGGACCTTCCCACATATAATAGCCCGCCTTGCTGGAGATGACCAGCTCATCGCGGTAGCGTTTAAAATCCTGTTTATAAATGACGCCAAAGTTTTCTTCTGCTGAACCGGGTGGCGGACCATAATTATTCGCCAGGTCAAAATGGGTTACACCACTATCAAAAGCCAGCCGCAGAATAGCGCGTGAGTTTTCAAGTATGTCTACATGGCCGAAATTGTGCCAGAGACCTAAAGACAATGCCGGTAACTTTAATCCGCTTTTACCGCACCGGCGGTATTCCATCTGGTTATATCGGCCGGGGTTGGGAGTGTAAGACATTTAATGGTTGATGATTAATTATTTGAAATTGTTTAACGTCTTTTGAGATAGTAAAGCTAAAGGAAAGTTTGCCCCCTTTCGCATTGAGAAGAGCACTATTCGCATTCATCTCCTCAGGCACTATGTTTACTGCCAAAGTTATACCTCAAAACTTAATCCCTTTATTTCACTCAGCCGGTATGCAACTTCATCCTGCCTGTTAAGAGGTATGCCGAGTTTAAGGTAGCAAAACAGTTGAATATTTTTTTCTAATATGGTGCAGTTAAATTGTTTGACAATCATCATTACTTCGTTGATTTGTGTATAATCAAACTGAAGTGTATAAACGCTTTCAACAGCTTTCTGTATAAGGGGTGTTAGCTGGAGAACCAGCGCTGTAGCAGATTTATAGGCATTGATAAGCCCGGGTACGCCTAACAATGTGCCACCAAAATACCTTACTACGACTACCAATGTATTGGTTAATTTTTTGCTGTCTATCTGTCCGAGTATAGGTTTGCCTGCCGTACCGGAAGGCTCTCCCGCATCACTGACACGGAAAGTATTGCCATCATTACCTATCCTGTAAGCAAAGCAATGATGCGTTGCCTTAGGATGTTCCTTTTTAAGTTCAAACAAACATCGTTTAAAATCATCCGTAGTATTTACAGGATATGCAAAAGAAAGAAAGGTGCTGCCCCGGTCTTTATATTCAGTAAATGCAGGTGTTTCTATGGTGTTATAAAACTGTTGTTCCATTGTGAGCTGTCAGCTGTTTCTTTTATTTAAATTCATTTTGTTACTTACCTAACCAGTACAGCCTGGTGTTAAGTTAATTGTCAATTGACATTTTTTCGTCAGCTATCAGAGGCGTCAGTAATTAAATGCGTAATATATTTTCCTTCTGATAGCTGACGGCTGACAGCTGAAAGCAAAAACGTCCATTTCAAGTTGTTATAATACCAGACTGATAATGTCTTATGGTATCAGACAATATCTTTTCGCTACTTAAATAATCTGCAGCGCTAAGTGCGGGAGCGGCTATTCCTTCCCCGATAATTAACTCCTCATTGGTAATGATCCTGGCTTCATCCCATAAGTTCTCACTAATAAAAGCTTGTATTAATTTGCTGCCGCCTTCTACTAAAACACTTTGGATATTTAACAGGTATAAAGCATCTGCTATTTGCCTGGCTAAAGGTAAGTGAACACTTATTTTATAATGCATTATATTACCAGCTTCCTCCTGTTTGTGTGCGTTAAAAACAATTGTGCTTACTAACCCATCAAATAGTTTTAAGGAAGCAGAAAGCCTAAGATTCATGTCAAGCACTAACCTGACCGGGTTACTACCAGACCATAAGCGGTTGGTCAAGGAAGGGTCGTCAATCATCGCGGTATTTGTGCCTGCAAGTATGGAAGCTTCCTCACTTCTCCATTTATGTACAACACGGTTTGTTATATCGTTTGTTATAAATACGCGTGAATCTTTGCGTGCGATTTTTAAGTCTGCACTCTGCGCCCACTTTAAAATAATGTAAGGACGCTTTTGGGTATGAAAAGTAAAGAATCGTTTATTAAGCGCCTTACATAATTCTTCTTTAACGCCAACGCGCACTGTAATACCGGCAGTGAGCAATTTCTCAATTCCTTTACCATTGACTTCTTTAAATGGGTCACGGCAGCCTATTACTATTTCAGGAATTTTTTTTGATATGATAAGATCCGCGCAGGGCGGTGTCTTCCCAAAGTGAGCGCATGGTTCTAAGGAAACATACAGGATACTCTTCTGGAGAACAACATCAAAACTACTATACGCCTTATCAGCCGTATATTTTATAGCCGCGTCGCTTATGCAATTAACTTCGGCATGAGCTTCTCCATAACGCTGGTGATAACCTTCACCAATAATACGATTTTCGAATACCAATACAGCGCCTACCATAGGATTAGGGGCTACAAAACCAGCACCCAGCTTCGCCAGCGCTACACATCGTTCCATGTATTTTTCATCGTCGTTCATTTATGATACCGGTTCTGACTGCATAAAAATTACCCTCAGGCAAGAAACAAAAATAGCTTATTTATTCCTGTAAGTTTGCAGTATGACAGTACAACAGGCATCTAAACAATTACTTTTTCAACTCTTTCATATTTACGAAGAAAGAGAAGCCAATAATATTGCCGGCCTGGTAATGGAAAATATTACTGAATGGAAAAGGATTGATCGGGTAATGAATAAAGATGTGACGCTCTCCCCTGCAAAAGAAAAGTTACTCGCACTTTACATAGCGGCCCTGTCAACGCATAAACCAGTTCAGTATGTTTTAAAGGAAGCCTGGTTCTATGGTATGAAATTATTTGTTGATGAAAATGTGCTGATACCAAGACCGGAAACAGAAGGATTGCTGGACTGGATTTACAATGATATCCGCCATCATAAACCGGGGACAACAATACTGGACGTTGGGACCGGAAGCGGTTGTATTGCACTTGGACTAAAAATGAATTTACCTTTTGCAGAAATTTTCGCCTGCGACATAAGTGAAACGGCGATACACGTTGCTAAAAAAAATGCTGACTCAATAGGCGTAACGGTAAAATTTATTGTTTGTGATTTTCTAAATAGTGAATCCAGAATTACACTTCCCAGTGTAGATGTTATTGTAAGCAACCCGCCTTATATCCCGGTAACAGATAAAAAAGATATGCATCCCAATGTACTGCTTCATGAACCCCACCTGGCATTGTTTGCAGAAGCCCATGACCCGGTTATTTTTTATAAGGCTATTGCTGAATTTGCAAAAACAAATCTTAACAGCGGTGGCATTGTATTTACAGAAATACATGAACACATGGGCAATACCGTTATGGGACTGTTTATGCAAGAAGGATTTAAAAATGTTGAACTAAGAAAAGACCTGCAGGAAAAAGACAGAATGATAAAGGCCATTTTGTAACTCATGTACCAATGAGTAGATTTTAAAATTCTTTTGTGTACATTAGCCCCGGCAGCGTATCCCGGAGTATAATTATAAATAAAATTTAAAGCACCAACCATCATAAAGCCTGTTAAAAAAACAAATTCTTTTTATACATTGCTGCCATTAACCGGGGGACTATTAATTGTCTGCTCCTATTTGCTGGTTAAGCAAACGTTTGATATCCAGATCTTTGATACGTTTTATGTGATAAGATTAAAATATTTATACTGGCTCCTGGCAGCTTTTCTGGTATTATACTGGCTCTTCTATAAATTTATCAGGATGATTTATTACGCTGCATCCCTGGTAGGCATTCATATTATATTGTCTATGATGGTGTGCATCCTGGTTATAATATTCCATATATCCAGCGGACAATTATATGTTTTTCATACAAAATTAAATTTATATGATGTCCCGCGCTTTCAGAAAAATAATTTTATTCTTACCATTCTTTTGCTGGTACTGGCAGCGATGCAGGGCTTCTTTGCTTTTAATTTTCTTTGGGGTCTGAAACGGAACAACAAAAAATGATTAAATTATTTTACCCCACTTTTGTCAACGGCGAGCACCGTCCGGGCGCCTAGTTCGCGGGCAACGCGCATAACATTAACAATATTCTCCACAGGTACTTTTTTATCGGCATTAATCACCACGGTAGGCTGATCGGTTTCTTTTGCCAGCAATGGTTGTAATTTCAACCTTAGCTCTTCAAGTGTTACTCTTGAAGTACCAACATAAAATTGGTTCTTGCTATCTATAGACACTACAACCGTTTGTTTTGCCTTGGTATCACTTTTTGATTTAGGCTGAGAAAGTTTGATAACATTCGGATTAGCTAAGGTGGATACTATCAAAAAGAAAAATAATAAGATAAATAAAATATCGTTCAATGCCCCTGCATGCAATTCGGGATGTGATTTTAATCTTGACCTCAGATTCATTTTAATAGTAATTAATAATTCATGTTATTACAGGTGTTCACACAATTGAAACTATCATTAATTATCTCGTTGGTTCCAGCAGGATATCTATAAATTCTGCGCTGGCAACTTCCATTTTATTAACTGTTTTTGTAATCTGCGAATTTAAAAAGTTATAAGCCACATAACCCAATAGCCCGATAATTAAACCGGTTGCTGAGGTGATCATTTTAGTATAGATACCACCGGCAATTGCCGCCGGCGTAAATTCACCGGTAGCATTAATATTGTAAAACAACTGGAGCATGCCAAAAATTGTCCCCAGGAAACCGAACATCGGGGCGATGCCATATACCAGCGATAACACGGAAAGATTTCTTTCCATTTTGTACACTTCAAGCCGGCCTACGTTCTCCATGCTTTTTTCAATAGCATCTATTGGCTTACCGATACGCTGCAGGCCCTTATCAATAATTTTTGCTACGGCGTTGTTGGTATTCTTAGCGAGGGAACGCGCTGCTGAAACATTATTGGTAGTGACATTATCACGGATCATGTTCATAAAATTAGGATCCATCCTGCTGGCGTTTTTAATCGCTATATAACGTTCAAAAAAAAAGAAAATCGCAAGCACCAGCAACAACGCAAGCGGCACCATCAGTATGCCTCCGTTGTATAAGAGATCAAAGATGTTCATGTGCACTTCCGAACCTATCTTGTTCATTGAGGTACCGGTACTGTCAGTTAATCGTTTAGCAGTATCAGCGATTTGCAGAAAAAATAAATGCATCCAGTATAATTTAAAGACAAAATTAAGAAGTAAATACTACAGGAAATTATGAAACAGTGTTGATCCTAAACATTATGACTAACGTAAAAAGAAGATGTATTATTTTCTGAACCGGATAAGAGCATGCTCTATTAACATTTTGTAAAGAAAAAGCCGTGCTTTGCACGGCCTGATAATTATCGGATACATTTATTGCTGATTAGCCTGTTTCATCTGCATCATTCCCATGATCTGGTTCATGGTTTTAGACATGCCTTCGCTGCTTCCATCTAAAAATATCACATTACCTTTTCCGTACTCAGCGAAATTTTTGATGGCTTCGGTCCACATACTAAACAGGATAACGTTGGTATCTAAGTTAGCCTGTTTCATTTGTTCAGCGGCCTGGCTCATACCTTTAGCCACTTCTTCACGGAAAAGCGCTACACCCTGTCCGCGCAACATGGCAGCTTCCCGTTCAGCCATAGCCGCGATTTTAATAGAGTTACCTTCAGCTTCCGCAGCTTTTGTTTTTGTGATAAGCAAAGCCTGCCCTTCATTTTCAGCGGCTGCTTTAAGATTATTACTGGCCACTACCCTGCTCATACTTTCTATGATAGCTTTATCAAAAGTAATGTCGTTGATCTGAAGATCTAACAAATGGTATCCCCAATCTTCCAGCGCGGCGTCGATTTGCTCTTTTACATATTCAACAATCTCTTTACGCAAGGTCAGGATCTCCGCCTGCTTTTTAGAAGCAACAAAAGCACGGATACTTCCTTCCACCGTTCTTACCAATGATTGCATGAGGTCCTTCTCACTGATAAATTTAAAAGCGACTTTTTTAATTGTTTCTTCTTCCGCGTTTTGCACCGCAAAAAGAAGCATGCTTTTAAAATAAACATTGGCCTGGTCAACCGTTATAGCCTGGAATTCCAGTTCAACGGAACGGTTTTGAATAGAAATCTTTTTATAGATCTGTTCAACCAAAGGAATCTTAAAGTTTAAGCCTGGCCTGAGTATACGCTGGTATTTACCAAACATAATAACTACCGCGATGGTACCCTGGTTTACCGTTACCAACCCGCTAAAAATGATGATCAGGATGACTATCACCCACCAGTAAGAAAATAAATCCATAAACTAATATTTAGGCACTCAAGGTAATGATAAAAGGTTAATGATAAATTATTAACGAACAGCGGTTTATTATTAATGATTAATGGTTAACATTCACAGGTGCAAATGTCCATTAATGATTACTCATAGCTATACAAATAAATTTCCACGCGCCTGTTGCGCTGCCTTCCTGCTGCGTTTGTGTTTGATGCTATTGGCCGGAGGTAAGCATAATGATGAACGAAATAAAACCGTTGATTAAGTGATAACTTATTTTTGATATATGTTGATGCAGATCCCGCACGGTCCGCGGACAGTTTGTTATTATAAGCCAGTGTGCCTATGCTGTCTGTGTGCCCGTCGATAATAATAGAGTCGATATTTTTTGAAGATAGCGCTACGCAGAAACTATCCAAAACTTTAAAGCTCGCTTCATTAAGTTTAGCGCTGGCGGTAGCAAATAAAATATCAGGTATAACGAGTGTGTCTATTTGTTGTAATAAAGTTAAGTGAGGAGTTATTTCAACCGGCACCTTTCTCATATAAAATGTTACTCTTTTTTCCAGCAGCGAGTGCCTTTCATTTTCCGCATAAATGACTGACCGCATGCGATCGGCATCTTTACAAAGTAATTCGTGCTTATCTACCGGACGCATACTAATGGCGTCAAGATATAGATAATAGTTTCCTTTGTATTCAGGAGGAAGACTATACCTGTATTCAAGCTTTTTGAAACTGCCTATCGTTATAAAGTTTTCTTCTCCGGTCGCGGTGTAATAAAAAGAAATCTTTCTCCACTGACGATTTTCCAGTGCGAATGCAGCAAGGGTATCCCTGAATACCAGGGAAGGTTTAAGTTGAGTATAGGGCTTCTTTTCATACAAAAAATCAGTTGAAGAAAAATATATACCAAGGCTGTCTAAAACACTATGCCTGGAACGCAGATAAAATTCGAGTTTATATTGATGGCCTTTTCGAAGGCCACATAGTAAACGACTTCTGATAAATGATCTTTTTGATTTAAGCTCTTTGTTTCCTGCAATTAATCCAATAAAATGACTGCCATCTCTGGCCCAGCCTTCCGTATCAAAATAATAATTTATAAGAAATGCATTACCTATCCAGCCTTCGGGCGCGCAGTTTTTATTATATTCAGTGCAGATATTTTCCTCTTCAAAACTTCCGTTAGCAAGTAAGTCCTGCGAATAAATTTTAAGGTTGAAGCATAAGACAAATATGCAGTAACAATAGCGCATGATGGTTTAAAGTATGAGCATATTAGGCAAGTGATAAACAATTATCAATTCATATTACAGATGAAGGTATTATTATTGAAAGATTTTATAAGTGAATGTTTGTGTAAAATCCCTCATACCTCATGACTCCTTCCCTTCTCCTCCCATATCATTGAAAGATGCACCAGTGTCTCCACTGATTTCTGCATGTCTTTAACACCTATCCATTCCAACACGGAATGAATGGCTTGCATACCGGTAAAAAGATTGGGACATGGCAGTCCCATGTAACTTAACCGGCTGCCGTCCGTGCCGCCCCGGATACTTTCCTTTTTTACGTTAAGGCCTGATCTTACTATCGCTTCTTCAGCGAAAGCCACTACCTGCGGATGCTGATCTAATACCGGTTTCATATTACGGTACTGCTGCTGTACCGCAAATTCCATGGAAGCTTTAGGATACCTGTTCATGATCTGATTGGCAATGCTTTCCAGCATTTTTTCTTTTTCCTCCAAACCTTTTTCGCTGAATGAGCGAACAATAAAACTTATGACAGCTTTTTCAGCAATGCCATCAATACGCATAGGATGAATAAACCCCTGCCTTCCTTCTGTTGTTTCAGGCGAGAAGGTGTCTTTTGGTAAGTCAGCAATGATTTCTGCCGTTATCTTAAGTGCATTTACCAGCTTGTCTTTAGCATAACCCGGATGTGAGATCACTCCATGAACGGTGATGGTAACAGCATCAGCACTGAAAGTTTCATCTTCAAGGCTTCCTGCTTCTGCTCCGTCAAGGGTGTAAGCAAAATCGGCACCTAATTTTTTAAGATCGAGGTTTGCAGTTCCCCGCCCAACTTCTTCATCAGGAGTAAACAGAATTTTTATAGTACCGTGTTTTATATCAGTGTTCATGCTGAAAAAATTTACAAGGTCCATAATGATAGCTACGCCGGCTTTATCGTCAGCTCCCAACAGTGTGTTACCGCCCGCTGTTATAATATTATAACCAAGGTGTTCTTCGAGGTAAGGATATTCTTCCATTCTTAATACCTGTGCATTATTACCCGGCAACCTAATATCCTTACCGTCGTAATTTCTATGTAACACCGGTTTAACATCTTTCCCACTACAATCAGGAGCAGTATCTATGTGACTGCAAAAACATATTACGGGCACCTGCCTTACACTGTTTGACGGAATGGTTGCATACACATATCCGTACTCGTCGGCATGAGCGTCTGTAAGTCCCATCAGCATCAGTTCCGCAGCAAGTATAGCTGATAAATTTTTTTGCTTTTCCGTTGAAGGATGAGTATCAGACTGAGGATCGGATTGTGTATCTACCTGTACATAGCGTAAAAATTTTTCTGTAACTGTAAAGGGATAATTCTTAAACATGGCGAAGGGTTTGACCTGAAGTGAAAAAATATCTACCGGCATTTAATAACCAGCGAACCACATTAACTTATTTATACAAACTTTTATAAAGTTTAGCAACTTACCAAAACTGCTTTTACTTTTACAGTATGGAGGGAGATAAACCTTTAATAAAAGCTGGCTCGATGAGAGCGATATTATTTGCGGTTACCTTTTTAGTCCTTATCATTTTAGCGAACAAAATAACAGATAAGCTCATCGAAAATATCAATCCTAAAAATCAGAATACAGGTGAAATATATAACCTGTCTGAATTATTTTTGCCGGTAAGGATGATAATCTTACTGGCTATATCCGTGCTGACCGTTTATTTTTTCCAAAAAAAAATAGATAAACAAAATCTTATCAGTCACGGCTTCCAATTAAAAAATAATTTAAGTCATGCTGTGGTGGGATTTGCCCTGGGCTTATTATTGTCAGGCACTGGCACTTTTATACTTATCGGTAACCACAACCTTCAATGGACAGGCATTGAGTATAATACAATAGCGTTGCTGACAGGATTTGGAGTGATGGTAATGGTAGCATTTTCAGAAGAGCTGGTATTTCGAGGTTATATCCTCAGCAACCTGCTGTTATCGATGAATAAATGGATGGCATTAATTTATTCCGCGTTAATATTTACATTGTTTCATATCAGTAATCCGGGAATTAATATCCTGGCAATAGTAAATATTTTTCTTGCCGGATTACTACTTGGAATAAATTATATTTTCACAAAAAATCTTTGGTATAGCCTGTTGTTTCATTTTGCCTGGAACTTCTACCAGGGTTCAATCCTGGGATATAAGGTAAGCGGTATTTCACTTCAACCATTACTGGCACAACAATTAACAGGACAATCGATAATGACTGGTGGAACTTTTGGTTTTGAAGGATCAGTAGTTACCTCTGTGCTTACTTTAATATCTATCTCTTTGCTGGCATGGACTTACACAAAAAGGTATGAAGCTTAAGTTTTACTTTTCCTTTTTATTTTGGACAGGAATTCCTGTAAATATTGAACCCTTAAGATGGCAATAATACTTATCTCTGTGCAGGTAAATTATCAGTTATGAAATATCAATGACGAATTATAGTTTAAGTAACAAACATTTCCTAACTCATAACTAACTACGGCATTATAATAAGCGGCGCTTTGCCTGCAATTTCAACGAGTTCGATATCGAATACAAGCGCTTCGCCAGCAAGTGGATGATTGGCATCCAGCATTACCGTTTCTTCTTTTACATCGGTAATTACTACCGGAATCACGTGACCGTCTCCGTTAGTCATGTTCAGCCGCATGCCTATTTCCGGATTCATGTCTTCCGGAAATTGTTGTCTAGGAAATTCTACCAGCATCTCTTCATTCTTACCACCATATGCTTCCTCAGCGGGTATATTTAATGTTCTTTTATCACCAATGATCATTCCTACAACACCATCATCAAAACCCTTGATTACCATTCCACTGCCAACCTGGAATTCAAGTGGCTCATTTCCTTCAGAAGAATCGAAAGTAGAACCATCTGTCAGGCGACCATGGTAATGCACTTTTACAGTATCACCGGATTTCACTTGTTGCATCTTCAAAAATTTTATTTATTTTTTACTTAATTGCCCGCGGCCGATTAATACCATAAATACGTAATGAATAATTTTTAACAACCGGCTCGCTGAATTGTTTCTACGGAAGCGCGAAGTTAATATTATAATTGAGAAAAGATACCCCTGCTTATGAAATTTTTAACTGAAATTTGCGTGCCTGGAATTAAGCGCATTATTAAAATACAGGCGAAATAAAAATGAATAAATCATCTTTTTGGTTGAGGATATATTTGGGATGCATAGTTGTTTGCATTATTGCTTTTACCCAAACAATTGATGCGCAAAATTCGCCGCCTGCTGCTGGTCATCAAATGATACTTCCTGGCGCTGCAAGATTTGATCAGTACATCCCTCTTATCACTGGGAGGTCAGTAGCTGTTTTTGCTAATCAAACTTCTGTGATAGGCGATGTTCATTTAATTGATGCATTACTCTCCAGGGGGATTGTAATAAAAAAGATATTCTCCCCCGAGCATGGCTTCCGTGGTACTGCCGACGCAGGGGAGAAAATAGGCAACGCGATAGACTCAAAAACGGGCATCCCGCTAATTTCTCTGTACGGTCCTAAAAGAAAACCATCTGCCGGCGACCTGAAGGATGTGGACATCATGATCTTTGATATACAGGATGTGGGTGCCAGGTTCTATACATATATCTCCTCGCTGCAGGAATACATTGAAGCGGCAATTGACAATAACAAAATACTCCTCCTGCTTGACAGGCCTAACCCTAACGGATTTTATGTCGATGGCCCGGTACTCGACAAAAAAATAAAATCTTATGTAGGCATGCAGCCCGTGCCGGTAGTTTATGGTATGACGGTAGGTGAATACGCCCGCATGCTGATTGGTGAGCAATGGATCGATTCATCACTGCTAATAAAACTGTTGTCTAAAACATCTTCCTTTAATTTAAAAATTATTTCCTGCGCCAATTACACACATAAAAGCAAGTATGTAATGACCGTAAGGCCTTCGCCTAACCTGCCTGAAATACAATCTACTTACTGGTACCCGTCTACATGTTTTTTTGAGGGAACTGCATTAAGTGAAGGAAGAGGAACTGATAAACCATTTCAACTATTTGGTCATCCTTCCCTCCCCAAAAATTTGATAAGCTTTACACCAAAAAGTAAAGAAGGAGCCACCGACCCTAAATTAAAAAATCAACTTTGTTATGGCTGGGATTTATCAGGCACACCTGACCAGGTATTAAAACAGGTTGATAATAAAATACAGTTGAAATATGTAATAGAGGCTTATAAACTTTTCCCTGACAAAAATAAATTTTTCCTGGCAAATAATTATTTCAATAAGCTGGCAGGCAATGACATGCTGATGCAGCAGATCAAAGATGGAATGAGTGAACCGGATATTCGCAAAAGCTGGCAACCAAAGCTGGATGCTTTTAAAAAGATCAGAAAAAAATACCTGCTGTATGCAGATTTTGAATAATTAATCTATGGGAAAATCCCAGGTACTTCGTGAATCGCCCCGTATTGTTTTTATGGGTACTCCTGATTTTGCCGTAGCATCTCTTGATGCACTGGTAAAAGCCGGCCTAAATATAATTGCAGTGATAACGGCCGCTGATAAGCCCGCGGGCAGGGGTATGCAAATTACTGAGAGCGCCGTTAAAAAGTACGCGGTCGCTAACGAATTACAAGTATTCACCCCCGAAAAATTAAAGGCGCCCTCTTTTCTTGAAACGTTACAATCACTAAAAGCCGACCTGCAGATTGTTGTAGCATTCCGTATGTTACCTGAACAGGTCTGGCACATGCCGCCGCTCGGGACAATCAATTTACATGGTTCGTTATTGCCGGAGTATCGCGGCGCGGCGCCCATTAATTGGGCAGTGATCAATGGCGAAAAAAAAACGGGTGTCACCACTTTTAAATTACAACATGAGATAGATACCGGAGACATTTTATTACAGGAAAGCTTTCCTGTCGGTGATGATGAAACCGCAGGCGAAGTGCACGACAGGATGAAAGAAATTGGCGCTTCCCTTTTGGTGAAAACAGTGGAAGGCATTGCTGATGGCACTCTTTCTGAAACGCCACAGCAGAAGTCCGTGATATTGCACCATGCCCCTAAAATTTTTACCGGCACCTGTAAGATTGAATGGAACAAACCGGTAGATGAAATATACAATCTTATACGCGGACTCTCTCCTTATCCAGCAGCATTTACAACTCTTGATAATAAGGTACTTAAAATTTACAAGGGGCAAAAATTATTAACCACTCCGTTGGATGGGCCGGGTAAAATGGAAACCGATAAAAAAACTTTTATTCGTTTTAGCGGGATAGACGGGTATATTGTTTTGAAAGAAATTCAGCTGGAGGGCAAGAAGAAAATGCTTACTGAAGATTTTTTAAGAGGTTACAGATTTGAAGTATAGTGTTAACTTATGAATGACGTTTTTGCTATCAGCCGTTAGCTATCAGGAGGAAAGTCTATAACAAAATGCATCACCGCCGTTCTTTTAATATTTCACCTCTACCGAAAAACGTTCCACGATGGCTCCCAACTCCGCCGCCGCCGCATCACTCACCCGCGCTGTTAAACCTACGCTCTCTTTCATATCCGGCAACTGACCAAGCACTTTTGCATATACCATTTTATTAGTAACAGGATTACTGACTTTTACAATAGTGCCGACAGCAACATTATTCATCAGTGCATAATATTTTCCATCCTGCCAGCCGCTGGTACTTTTAAAAATGCCTGCGGCGCCGGAAATTGTTTTTCCACTTCCTTCAAACAGCGTTTTAAAATATCCCGCAGCGCCGGAAGTATTACCTGTACTAGGGATTGGCGACGGAGGCGTGTTATTGTTTACCACCTTTTTCTCCTCGACAGGCGGCAATATTTTTTCTTCTTTAGTCTCCTGCTTCGCCGGAAGCTCGGTTTTCTTTTCAGCTACCGGTACAACAACAGGAGGTGCAGATACTGGCACTGTCGTGGCTGGTGGAGTAGTCGCAGGAATAGTCTTTTCTACAGGCGCAGTTGTTTTAACGGCAGAAATACCTTTAGATGCCAGTGCCGACTGATCGCTCTTGACTTTAAGGTAACCAATAATCAATTTCATACCGGTCTTCGCCTGATCTTTGGTAATGCCATTCCACTTTTCAAGATTTTCAACAGGGACTTTATTATAATTTGTGCTGATGCGAAACAGCCATTCTTTTTCCTGCACTATATGATAAACCGGCACACTCGTTTCATCTGCGGCACGCGTTCCATTCTGAGAAAAATTGGCACTGGTTAGCGGCACTTTAACCTGCTGGCCGATGTTCAGTGAGTTATCAATTGTCAAAGTATTAAAAGGCGCTATTTCTTTAGGACTGATATTATACAACCTGCCTACACTATACCAATTTTCTTTTGGCGCCACGGTATGCATAAGATAGAGGTCCGGTGAAATACCCATCACTGTTAAGTTACCCGTTTGTGCAGCGACGATATTTGTAATAAATGCCAGTGATATAAATAGTTTCAGGCGCATAGGACTTAATTGACAATACAAATATGGTGAAAATTGGTCAGCATAAAACAATATAATCCCATTTTATAAACGCTTTAATTTTGATAAGAAATCAATAACTGAGTTCATCCTTCATCAAAGCATTTATTTCAGCACAATTATTTTTTTGCATGAGACAACACCCATGGCAACAGTTCTTTTTCTACAAACACATTATCCCAACTGTTATGACCAACACCTGGGTACTCGGTATATTTTACTTCTGCATGCAGGTTTTGCAGCGCTGCATAATACTGCCTTGAATTTTTAACATCAACCGATTTATCGATGTCACCATGAAACAACCATACGGCAATTATTTTTGAATATTTTGAAGCCATCATAGTATCACCGCCACCACAGATAGGAAAGGCAGCAGCGAAAAATTTCGGGTATCTTTCTATCATATCAAAAGTGCCAAAGCCGCCTAATGACAAACCACCAATATACATCCGTTTTTTATCAGCTTTCTTTGAACTTACCAGGCTGTCAAGCAACAGTTTCACCAGCAGCGCCGGTGTGGTAGGAGCAGGAGTAAAATTAAGATCGAAGCTATGCCCTGTTATACTGGAAGAATCCGTAGTAACTTTCATGTGTCTCCACATACTGTCGTTAGGGCATTGAGGGAATATAACAATGGCGTTAAGCGTATTGCGAACAGTATCATTTATAAACATCGCTCCGCCATGAAGTAGTTGAGCTTCATTATTGGAACCTCTCTCCCCACTGCCATGTAGAAATGTAATTACCGGGTACGTCTTTGCTTTATTATAATTTAGCGGATACAGGATACGGTATTGAAGCGTATTGCCCTCCCTGGTAAAAGCTGCTTTTTGAAACTGGTTTAGATCCTGTGCAACCAGGATAAAAGGGACTACGGTTACAAGTAAAATTAATAATGATTTTTTCATGATGGTCGTTAAAAGTTAATTACAAAATGCTGTTTTATTTTAAAGTCATTCCTGAAAAATATAAGTCCTATGAAAAACAAATCAATACTTAATGTTACCAACGGATCAGCCTTTATAATCTCCCAGGCTTCTTCCATCTCAGCGCTCCAGTGAATATCGTCAAAGATAAGAATGGATGCGTTATTAATTTTAGCGGATAACATTTGAAAATATTGCAGAGCAGGTTGCTTGCGGTGGTTACCATCGATGAATGCAAAATCAATGGTCTCTAATTCCGATAGTGAAGAAAGTAATGTGTCATTAAAATCGCCCTCTCTAAGCTGAATATTATTTAAAGAAAGTTTTTTAAATTGCTGCTTCGCGATATCAGCCACTGTGGATGCACCTTCCAGCGTTATTACGGAGGATGACGGGCTAGCCAGTGCAAGATAAGAAGTAGTTATTCCGAGGGAAGTGCCTAATTCAATAATGGTACGGGGCTGGTAATACCTGATGATCCTGAATAATAATTGTCCGAATTTTTTTGGCTTAACTGCATGGCGCGCTATAGCTGAAATTTTCCTTTGCCGGCCTGTTGTTATTGCGGAACCGGCGCCCATATCCTGCACCGCTATCAGCCTGCTATCGTGTAACAATCGAGCCCTTAATAATTCCACAGCCTTATAGCATAGGTAATGTTTGTTATCATTCAGAACATTCTTCACAAAATCAAATACGAAAGGCGAATGAATTCCGTGACCTTTACCATTTGACGCAGTGAAATAATAATGAAGATATTTTTTTGCTAACTGAAGCCTTGAAAACATAGCTTGATTGTGGTATATGAATGTTTTTACTGTTAGCTATCAGCCATCAGCCATCAGCCATCAGCTATCAGCTATCAGCCATCAGCCATCAGGAGGAAACATTTTTTTACTGACAGGTGTAAATAAAATATGTGTCGTTCAAATGATTTGTTATCAAAAGACCTTAGTTTTTAAAACGCTGCTTTCGATAGCCTTCTTCTGACAGCTGATTGCCGACAGCTGATTGCCGACAGTTATTTTATCTACGTTGCCATAGTTGAAAGCTGTAAGCATATTTATGTCGTTCATCTTCCTTAAAGTCCAGATTTGAAACCAACTTAAATAATGAAGGGTCTATCTCTGGAAAATAAGCGTCACCTTCTATATTTGTATGCACCCTTGTTATATAAATCTTATCAACAGTAGCAATATTATCTTTATAAATTTCTCCACCACCGATTATAAACGCTTCTTTGGCGTCGGTATTTGCAGCTGCTTTCAAAGCATCTTCCATATTATTAACTACAATAACACCATCAGCTTTCCAGTCATCACGATGCGTAATTACGATATTTGTTCTACCAGGAAGCGGCTTGCCTGAAGACTCAAAAGTTTTACGTCCCATGATTACCGGCATTGCCCAGGTAGTATTCTTAAAAAACTTAAGATCGTTTGGTAAACTCCATGGCAACTGGTTATTGTTACCGATCACGTTGTTTTCAGAGGCGGCGACTACAAAAGATTTTGTCATAGAATACTTTGTTGATTTGTTTTTACTTCATCTTAAAAGGCGGGCATATATTTAAACCGCGATAGGCGCTTTTATCGATGGATGGCTCTGATAGTTTTCAAGCATAAAATCTTCGAATGAAAATTCAAAAATATTTTTAACATCCGGGTTAAGCTTCATTGTAGGAAGTGGAAAAGGTATGCGCTGAAGCTGTAACATCGCTTGTTCTATATGGTTGTTATAAATATGAACGTCGCCAAAACTATGGATAAATTCCCCGGGGTTAAGGTTGCATACCTGCGCGATCATTAGTGTTAACAAAGCGTAAGACGCGATATTGAAAGGTACCCCTAAAAATGCATCGGCGCTGCGCTGGTATAGCTGGCAACTTAACCTGCCTTTTTCATCTTTGGATAATTTATCCGGTGGTGTTACATAAAACTGGAACAGCGCATGGCAGGGCATCAGTGCCATCGATGAAAGTTCTCCCACATTCCAGGCGCTTATGATCATTCTCCTGCTATCGGGATTGGTTTTAATTTGATTGATAACATCAGTAACCTGGTCATGTACTTTTCCATCAACGCCTTCCCAGCTTCTCCATTGTTTACCGTATACCGGGCCAAGGTCGCCATTTTCATCAGCCCATTCATTCCAGATATTTACTTTATGACCGGTTAAATATTTTGTATTGGTATCACCTTTCAGGAACCATAACAGTTCATAGATGATGCTCTTAAGGTGCAACTTTTTAGTAGTAACAAGGGGAAAGCCTTTAGCCAGGTCAAATCTTGCCTGGTAACCAAAACAACTTTTAGTGCCGGTGCCGGTGCGGTCGGTCTTTAAAATCCCATGATCAAAAATATGCTGAACCAGATCCAGGTATTGCTGCATAGGTGCAAGGTAAATAAAATTGTAAAGGAGATAAATATTGTGAGGAAGATGTGAACTTCATGTTTTTTTCGTCATAAAGACTTGAAGGCGCCAAGGGACACGAAGATGTTTTAAAAATTCTTCGTGCCCCTTGGTGCCTTCGCGTCTTCGTGGCTACAATTCTTCAAAACTACGCTTGAACTTTGGGGCCACTCTTTTTTTTGATGCCTGTTCAAATGCGTAAGCGACACTTAAAAGTTGAGGCTCCATATAAGCGCCGCCAACAAAAGACAAACCAAGAGGAAGGTCATGCACGGTACCCATTGGCACTGTGATATGAGGATAACCCGCCATGGCAGCAGGTGGACAAAAATAAAATCCTGTATCATAATCACCATTGATCAGATCGATGCAGCAGGCTAAGCCTATACTGGTACCACATATAGCATCGAGATGATGCGCTTTCATCATGTCATCGATTATTTTACGTGAGTTAGTAGTCTTCTTCAATGCATCGGTATATTCTTTGCTGTCAAGTGCACCTTTAGCCTCGCTGCTTTCAAGGGTTTCCTGTTTAAAATAAGGCATTGCCTTAGCTGCGTTTTGATTGTTGAAAGCTATAACATCCGCCAATGACTTGACCTTTCCGTTAGCGTTTGTAAGATACCGGTTCAGTCCATTTTTAAATTCATATTGCAAAACGGTGAACTCAGCAGCGCTGGCATCTTTAGTGGCCTTTAGCAATTCTATTTCAACAATAGTCGCACCCTGGTTTTTTAAAATATCAATTGCCTGCAAGTATAAAGCTACCACCCCTTCATGACCTTTTAAGAATGATTTTTCTATGCCAATTCTTTTACCTTTTAAACCATCGGCTTTTAAAAATTGCGTATAATCTTTTTGTATTTTTTCTTTGCTTTCTGCTGTAACGGCATCTTCTTCATCTACCCCTGTAAGAACACTCAATAGTATCGCGGCATCCCGTACTGTTCTTGCCATCGGCCCTGCAGTATCCTGTGTTTTAGATATGGGGATGATACCGCTTCTGCTTAACAAACCTACTGTTGGTTTTATACCGACGATGCCACAGAAGGAAGATGGCGCTACAACCGAACCATCCGTTTCAGTACCGATGGCAACAACGCATAGGTTAGCTGCCACGGCGGCGCCCGAACCGGAACTGGAGCCTGAAGGATTTCTATCCAGGATGCATGGATTTTTTGTTTGTCCGCCCCTGCTGCTCCAGCCACTTGTCGATCTGGAAGACCTGAAATTAGCCCATTCGCTCAGGTTGGTTTTTCCTAAAATTACGGCGCCGGCTTCTCGTAATTGATGTATGATGAATGCGTCCTTTGAAGCTTTGTTACCTTCCAGTGCAAGAGAGCCGGCAGTGGTCATCATCTTATCACCGGTATTGATATTATCCTTTATCAAAACAGGGATACCATGAAGCGGACCACGAAGCTTACCTTCTTTTCGTTCCTTGTCCAAGGCGGCTGCGATGGTCAATGCATCCGGATTTACTTCAATAACCGCATTTAGTTTCGGACCATTTTTATCGATCGCTTCTATGCGTTTTAAATATTGCTCCGTAATGGATCTTGAAGTATAGGTCCCGGCTTTCATCTTTTGCTGCAATTCATCAATGGTAACTTCATTCAATGCAAACTCATCCGGAGATAAAGCGGGCGTGATCTTAATAACTTCTTTTTCCTTATGAGCGGTAGTATTGCAGGAAGCGGCTGTAAGAGAGGTAACAGTTAAACCGGCGAGTGAACTGTTTCTGAGAAAGTTTCTTCTGTTCATGTTGATAGATAATTGAATAATGCAATAGTAGTAAGAAATCTCATTCAAATATTTCTCTGAAAGCTTCCTGCATTTTATTTATCTCCTTGTCGGTGATCTTAGCAAACTGTTTACGCCTTCTTTTAATCAAATGTTACGGTAAAATGATTATTTCGGTTGAACAGTAATGAAAATGGTGACAGTTGAGACAAAACGATTATGAAGGAGATTGTTTACAATAAACATTGCTTAAACCAGAAACGGCCTGTATATGCATCCGGCTGTTTTCTTTATGTGAACTGCGCCGGGCTCGAACCGGCGACCCCTACCCTGTCAAGGTAATGCTCTGAACCAACTGAGCTAGCAGTCCAATGTGCTATCGGCTGTAAACTTTCAGCCTTCAGCGAGAAACACCAACACGAAGTACGTAAAAAGATATCATAACTCAAAGTCAGCGTGAGCATGATTTGTTTGGTTTTAAATAGCTGATAATAAAAATGATAGTCTATCATAAAAAAAATCAAAAAGATCATCGTTCAGGATGCTCTCTTCCTTCGTTCCATTTCTTTATTTATCAATCCAAGTTCTCTACCCGTATGCCCGCTTACAGAACTGTTTTCCTGGGCACGCCGCATGAGATAAGGGATAACCTCTTTTACCGGGCCGAAAGGCAAGTATTTACTTACCGAACATCCTGCCTTAGCCAGGTTGAAAGTGATGTTATCACTCATTCCATAAAGCTGGGAAAAATGAATGTGAGGGTGATTAAAAGAAAAATTATATTGCTGCAACAGCTCGGTGGCCAGCAGGTTACTTTCTTCATTGTGCGAAGCTACTATCAGCGCTATTTCCGCAAGATGCCTGATAGCGTATTTTATAGCCTCGTTGTAATCGCGGTCAGCAGCTTCCTTACCGGGCTGGATGGGTGAAGGATAATTCAGGTCAGCCGCGCGCTTTCTTTCTTTTTCCATGTAAGCGCCGCGAACCAGTTTTACGCCTAATATAAAATTCTTTTGAACTGCCCGCAAGTGGCTGTCTTCCAAAAACCGCAACCGGTCATGACGATAAAACTGGACAGTATTATAAACCACCGCCTTTGTCGCGTTGTATTTTTCCATCATCTGCATGGCAAGTGCATCAACAGGTTGCTGTATCCAGGTTTCTTCCGCATCCACTAGTACCCCGACGTTTTTTTCAGCGGCACAAGCAATAATTTTATCCATTCGTATGCCAACCCGGTCCCATTCCTTTGTTTCCTCTTCAGTCAGACATACTGTTGCTATTTTGCCTGTTACGTTAAAATGCAAATCGGTTGCCTTATCTAATTTTTCGAGCAACCCGAATCTTGCAAAGCCGGTAACCTTAATGCTCATAAAAGGAATATTAGGCTGCGTCGCCGCAAATTGTATTACCCTTATAAATTCTTTACAGGCATGATCAAAACTAGCTTCACTTTCTTTACCCTCTACGCCATAATCTAAAATCACCTTCACATTAAATGCTTCCAGCATATCGGCAACCTTCGCTGTTTGCTCCAGTGTTTCCCCGCCAACGAACTGACCGAACAAAGTGTTGCGAAGCAGCCCGTTTATTGGCAGACCAATCTTTATCGCCCATGGTGTAATACGAGTGCCCAGCTTTACCAGCCAGGAAAAGCCCATAGAAGAAAAAAGAAACTTCGCTTTCCTCAAAGCCGCATTTGATTTGTATGCGAAAGCATATTCAGTATTATCAAAGGAAATCGGGTGTGAGGTAGCTGACGGCTTAACGCCGTCATCAGGTATGGGGTGTGGGATTGTAACCATTAATTATTTGTTTACAGTGATCAGAGAGACAATATAATATCTAATCGTTTTTTTGTTACCGGATATTGGAAAAGCATAATTCATTGTTTTGTTATCTTGATATAACTATTTTTATTAAAGGATATTTCTAAACCTAAAAAGAGTGGTATTGTTCTTTAAGTTACACGTGTATGTTACCTCATACCTGACCACGGCGTTAAGCCGTCAGCTACCTCACACCCAATACCTCACACCTCACATTAATGCAAGGGCCTCTTCTTAATCATACCGCCTCTTGTATCTTTAACGCTGCTCATCACTACGAATGCGAAGGGATCGATTTTTTCTATTTCCGAATTCAGCCTCGACACTTCGAGTCTGGTGATAACCGTATACACAATGTCCATATCCGTGTCGGTCTCCCCTCTTTTACCATAACCTCGGTGCCCCTTGTAAATGGTGACACCCCTGCCTATCACATCAACAATCATCTGCCTGATAAGGTTATGTTTCGGTGAAATAATTGTTACGGCTGTATACTCTTCTATCCCTTCGATAATAAAGTCAAGCGTCTTTGATGCAGCGAGATAAGTTATTACCGAATACAAAGCTATTTCGATATTAAGGATATAAGCCGCCACCGAAAAAATGAGGATGTTAAAAACAAGTACCACATCACCGATGGTAATTCCTAATTTCTTACTCAGCGCTATTGCTAATACTTCTGTACCATCTATCACTCCGCCACCCCTCACCGAAAGTCCGATACCGGCACCCAGGAAAAAGCCACCAAATATAGCTACCAGTAATTTATCTCTGGTCATTACAGGAAAATGAACAAAGGCTACAACCAGTGCCAGTGCTGTAATACCGATGGCGGTCTTAATCGCAAAGTCCCGGCTGATGGTACGTGCGCCTATTATAACAAATGGAAGATTGATAATTACCAGTAAGTAGTAAATAGGAATTTTCGTAATTTCCGCCAGGAGCAATGATATACCCGTTGCCCCGCCGTCAATAAAATCATTAGGCAATAAAAAACTTTCCAGGCCAAATGCCGCTGAAAATACGCCCGCGGTTATGAAGGAGAAGTTCTTAATATTCCTTAACAACGACATTCGAAGAAGCCTGTAAGCCTTCGCCCGATTGTATGGAGAAAAAGGTTCACCATTGGGCATGGAAAATCTTTTTTTGTCAGTGAATACTATAGCGATGATATCATTTAATAAATTCCTCATAAAATGATTTCAATGAAAATACTGAATAAAATGTTCGGCTGATAATATTTAAAGAAAGGCTTTCGGCTTAGCAGGTGTAAAATTTATATCGTTGGATACCAAGTAAACAAACGCGCATAAAAAGCGTTTTTACATTTTATTATGCAAGCTGCCACACTTATATTTCCACACCAGTTATTCAGGCATCATCCTGCAATTAAAAAAGAAAGGATTGTTTACCTCGTAGAAGAAGCATTGTATTTTAATCAGTTTAATTTTCATCGGCAGAAATTAATCCTGCACAGAGCCGGTATGAAAATGTACCAGCATTTTTTAGAAGAGAGACAAATTAAAGTTGAGTATATTGAAGCAACCGACCCACTGTGCTCCGTAGAAAAATTAATCATCTTACTTGCTGAAAAAGGATACCACGAAATACATTACGCAGAGGTGGTAGATGACTGGCTTGAAAAAAAGATTATAAAAGGTTGTAAGGGCACCTCCATAGAAAAGTTTAGCTACGATACACCAAACTACTTAAACACCATGAAAGGTGTGAAAGAATACTTCGATGCCAGAAAAACTTATTTTCAAACCGACTTTTATATCTGGCAAAGGAAGCAAAGGAAGATGATGCTTACTGCTAATAACCAGCCGGAAGGCGGCAAGTGGAGTTATGATGCAGATAACAGGCAAAGGTTTCCAAAAGTAAATAAGTCACCCGTTATAAATTTCCCTAAAGAAAATAAATTTGTAAAAGAAGCAAGGGAATATATCAATATCAATTACAGTAAAAACTATGGTGCCGACGGACCGTTGACTGATAATAACCAGCAAGGATTTTATCCTACTACCTTTGATGAAGCATCTAAATGGCTGGATGATTTTTTACAAAACCGCTTTCAGCATTTTGGTATATATGAAGATGCTATCGTAAGCAGGGAACACTACCTTCATCACTCGGTACTAACGCCCATGCTTAACACAGGATTGTTAAATCCGCAGGAGATCATTGATAAAGCTATAGCGGCAGCAGGTGAATACAATGTGCCCCTTAATTCACTGGAAGGATTTATCAGGCAGATAATAGGCTGGAGAGAATATATCAGGATCGTTTACGAAAGAGAGGGCAGCAGGCAACGCACAAAAAATTACTGGGGTTTCACAAGAAAGATCCCAGCAAGTTTTTGGAAAGGAGAAACAGGGATCATTCCCGTCGACAACGTTGTAAAAAAATTATTGTCTGTCGCCTACACGCATCATATTGAAAGACTGATGGTGATGGGAAATTTTATGTTGCTATGCGAATTTGATCCTGACGAAGTGTATCGCTGGTTTATGGAAATGTACATCGACAGCTACGACTGGGTGATGGTACCTAACACTTATGGTATGACGCAGTTTGCCGATGGCGGACTGATGGTAACAAAGCCTTACATCAGTGGAAGCAATTATTTAATCAAGATGGGTGATTACGAAAAAGGTCCGTGGCAGGAAATCTGGGATGGGCTCTTCTGGCGTTTCATGCATGTGCACCGCGATTTCTTTTCGAGTAACCCGCGACTTGGAATGTTGTTAAAAATGTTTGACAAGATGCCCGGTGAGAAGAGAAAGAAACACCTTGATAATGCGGAGCGTTATATTGAAGAACTTGATAAAGAATGAGTTTGGAACAGCTGTCAGCTGTCAGCAGGAATAGTAACAATATTATGCTTACTTTATATTTCTATCCAACTCTTTGTTATAGTAATTTTACTAACGAAAGCTCAAAGCTCAAAGCTCAAAGCTCAAAGTTGATAGCTCATAGCTGATAGCTAATTTTAGTCCATGCAAATCACTCACACCGAAATTTACAAATTCAGTATCCCTATGCATCCTTTCAGCATTGCAACGGGAACTATGTATTTTGCGCAGAATATTTTTATAAGAATACATACCAACGCTGATCTGCATGGTGTGGGTGAATGTTCTGCATTTCCGATGATCGTGGGCGAAACACAGGCTACCTGCTATGAGATGGCGAAAGATTTCGCCGCAATCTGGAAAGGAAAAAATCCACTTGAAATTGAACTCCGGATGAATGAGTTGCATGCCTTCACCGCATTTAATGCTACCATTAAAAGTGCTTTCGACATGGCGCTTTATGATATCGCCGCTAAAGCTGCCGGACAGCCACTATACCTTTTTCTCGGTGGCAGGAAAAAGACAATGGAAACCGATCTTACCATCGGCATTGACGAACCCGAAAAGATGGCACTTATCGCAAATGAATATAAATCAAAGGGCGTCAACATCATCAAAATAAAATTAGGAAAAGATAAGGAGACCGATGTGGAAAGAGTGAAGTGCATAAGGCATGCAACAGGTGAAGAAATGATATTACGCATTGATGCAAACCAGGGATGGGATTATGAATCCGCCGTGTATGTTTTGGAGGCTATGAAACCCTTGAATATCCAGTTCTGCGAACAACCCATGCGCCATTACTACGATTATAAATTACCTGCCTTAAAAAAAATATCGCCGGTGCCTGTTATGGCCGATGAAAGCGTTTTCAATCACCATGATGCAATGCGGATGATCATCACTGATTCGTGTACATATATCAACATTAAGTTTTCCAAATCAGGCGGCATATTGGAAGCTTTGAAGATTACTGAGGTTGCAGAACAACATGGGATGCAATGTATGATGGGCGGAATGCTGGAAAGCAGGATCGCATTATCCGCCTTCGCGCATTTCGCATCGGCGCATGACAACATCGTTTTTTACGATATGGATACCTGCATGCTGGGACATAAGATTGACCCTGTAGTGGGTGGTGTAAAATTTAATGGCTTTTTTGTTGAACTCCCGGAGACGTCCGGAATCGGCGCTGATGCTGACGATGCGTTTTTAAAAGGCTGCGAACACATAATTATTTAAAACAGGAACACTCTTTCAGAAGATCCCTTCAACGCTACTACTATGCTTTGATCATCCTGCTTCTTATCTTTACCAAAATCTATCCATGGAACAAAAATCAAAAACTGCCAAGGAATCGTTTGTGGCAATGACGGAGCTGGTACTTCCTAATGATACCAATACTTTTGGTAACCTGATGGGTGGAAGACTGATGTACTGGATGGACATTGCGGCGGCGCTGGCGGCGATGAAACATTGTGCCACACCGGTAGTTACCGCATCGGTTGATAATCTTTCTTTTCATGTGCCTATCCTTTTGGGCAATGTGGTACATATAGAAGCCAAAGTATCCCGCGCTTTTAATACGTCAATGGAAGTGCATATAAATGTATGGGGAGAGAATCCGCTTCAGCAAAGGAAATATAAAAGTAATGAAGCATATTTTACTTTTGTAGGACTGGACCTCCAGGGAAAATCGCAGGAAGTACCTGCCGTTATTCCGGAGACCGAGGAAGAAAATAAGTTGTATGAAGGTGCATTAAGAAGAAGACAGGTAAGACTTGTACTCAGTGGAAAGATGAAACCGGAGGATGCTGGAGAGCTTAAAGCGTTTTTTTCTAAATTATGAAGGATTAATTATGAGTTATGAATTATGAGTTATGAATTATAATGCCATTAAATACGCGTAAATCTCTACAACTTACAATTACCTCATACCTCATACCTCATACCTCATAACTCATAACTCATAACTCACTAACCTATCTTCGATTGCTGCGAAACCCAGTGATGCGGGCCCTTCATCATGTATTCTTTACTTTGCTCGATGGCATCCATCACTTTGTCCATAATAACTTCTGAAGAGGCATCGAAATCTATCGCCAAAGGTTCTTTAAAAATCACTGAAAGGGAGATACCTGTTTTTTTAAACTTCAATCCTTTTTTATCATAAGCGCGCCAGAAGCCACCGATCACTACCGGTATTACTATGGGTCGGTTTATCTTAATAATGTGGGCAGTCCCTTTTCTCCCGGGAGCGAATGGTTTGGTAGTGCCCTGAGGGAAAGTAATCACCCAGTTCTTTTCTAACGCACGATAAATTTTTCGGGTATCTGAAGGATCAAGCCCTTTTCTTACTTCCGCACCGTTTTCTTTCCATGTTCTTTTAACAGTGAGAGCGCCTGCGAGTGTAAACAACCGGCTTATCCAGCTTCCACGCATCGTCTCTTCCGCTGCTACATAAAATACGCGGGTAAAAGGATTCAATAAATAATAAGGTATACCCAACCTGTTTTCTTTACCCCACTTAACTGCCGCGAAGATGTGCAGGAAAGTGATAACATCCGCAAAATAGGTCTGGTGATTACTCACAAATAATACGTTGGTCCTGGGCAGGCCGCGGAGATGCTCTGTGCCTTTTATATGCAGCTTGTTAAGAATGCATAATCCGGGATAAGAAAATAATCCTACGGCAGCATAAATAATTTTACGAACCACTTGTATGTTTTTTAATCGTTCGCTAAAAGAACTCATACATAAAAATTTAGGCTTAACAATCCGTTAAACGAATCTACATTAATTTCATCATCATTTGATACTCAGTTAATAGCCTCATCCTGTATCTTTACCGCCATCAAAAACGATACAGTGCTGAACACCGTAATATTCGATATGGATGGATTGCTGATCGATTCTGAACCGCATTGGCAACAGGCCGGAATGGAAGCGTTAAAACAGTTCGACATTGATCTCACCCTCGAACAATACTACACTTCTACCGGATTAAGAACGCCTGAGTGGATTGAATTCTGGTTTAATCAATACCTGGTAGATATGAAATACTCCGTGTCGATTGTAAAACAAATCGAAGATAAGGCCATTGACTTAATCCAAAAAAACGGGATTCTTTTTCCAGGCACTGATTATATTCTGCATTTTTTTAAAGAGAGAAATTTCAAGATAGGTCTGGCCACTTCGTCACCGGCAAAACTGATAGAAGTTGTGGTGGAAATGGCTGGGATCAGGGACTTCTTTGACAATTTTTCATCAGCAGAAGGATTGCAGCATGGCAAACCACATCCGCAGGTATATATGAATTGCGCCATTAATCTGGGCGTATCGCCCCTGCAATGTGTTTGTTTTGAAGATTCATTTAACGGTATCATCTCTGCCAAAGCATCCCGAATGAGTTGCGTGGCAGTACCCGACCCCATTCAATTCAACCATAAAAAGTGGGGAGCAGCAGATATTAAAATTGGTGAATTAAAAGATTTTCAGGAAGAACATCTTGTGGAACTGGGATGGAGAGTATAATTCAGGCTCAACCTGTGAGGTTTGCTAAACCTGTGAGGTTTTAAATCAGGTAATACCTGAAATTCAAAACCTGTGAGGTTTTGCAAACCTCACAGGTTGAACTTAACCCCTCAAAAAGGTTTCAACTGGTACTTGCCTTTATATCTTTCATACAACTGCTTCTGCTTGTTGTTAAGATCAACCATTCTTCCCTGGATAAAAGCATGCGTGACAATGCTGGTTTTCATATCAAGAATATCACCCTCACTAATAACGATGTTGGCATCTTTGCCGGCTTCAATAGATCCGGTTTTATCATCTACCCCCAAAATTTTAGCGGCGTTCAGGGTGATAGCCTGTAATGCGCCTTCTTTTCCTAAACCATAGGCCGCGGCGGTACCGGCATTAAAAGCCAGGTTACGGTACCTTGTTTCTTCGTTGTGATCGTTCAGCGCGAATAGCACTCCTGCCTTTTGTAACATGGCAGGCGTTTTATAAGGCTGGTCCACATCATCATCTTCAGTGGCTGGCAGAGTGTGTTCATCCTGCAGTATTACGGCTATATTACTTTGTTTTAAAAGGGATGGTATCTGCCAGCTTTCACTGCCGCCGACTATCACCACATCAAAACTAAACTCTTTTACAAAATCTATTGCCACGAGCATCTGCCTAACCTGGTCGCAGTGGAT
>Ga0123336_10000889_pt1 | contig 28776 bp, 29 predicted proteins | sample SSSSmetaG_FD_96466 | JGI IMG/M metagenome (GOLD analysis project Ga0123336, IMG submission 96466) | Glacier valley bacterial and archeal communities from Borup Fiord, Nunavut, Canada, to study Microbial Dark Matter (Phase II) - ​SSSS metaG | ecosystem: Environmental > Aquatic > Freshwater > Ice...
ATCTGTTCAAGCCTCAGAACAGCTCGAGTGCGTCCACCAAAAAGGCTCGAAACATGCGGTTCAGCTCGAGGATGTTGTTTTCCAGCGGCGTGGCTCCCGTCGGGTCCTCGAGATAAAGCGCGCGGTTGAACTCGAGGCCGAAGGCGGGAACGGGTCTGGACCGTTTGGGGTCGGAGTAGCGCAAGCTGGTGTCGTCGCCGCTCCAGGGCGCGTTGAGGGCGATTTCTTTTGATGCGGGACTCGAGGCGTTTATCCAGGCTCCAAAGTACTTTTCCAGCAGCGCGTGAAGTTCTCGAGCCTGACTCGAGCTGACCGTTCCCCACTCTCCCACACGCTCGTTTCCAGCACCATCGTGCCCGGTCATCAGGCACAGCGCGGGGCGCGGCACTCCCCCGTCCGGCCCAATCGCGGGGCCGATGGCCTGCATCGAGTGACCGTCTACCAGAAGCCTTATTTCAGGGTTCTCGAGCAGACGGTCTACCTCGGCGTGAAAAGGGTCCCAGTAACGTCTCAAGCGCTGCTCTCGAGCGCCGTCCTCGAGCACGAAACCCTCTGAATAGAGTGGGTTTCGCTGAAAATCGGTGAGCTTGACGACCCCGTTATCTCCAGATTGGTCTCGAGGGCGGTTCAAATCCACCACAAAGCGGCTACAAAGCGCGTGTAAATGCTGCGCTCCTGGCGCGTGAAACAGCAAATCGGTGAAGGGGTCGCCTTCAGCAAAGAGAAACTCGAGCCTTGACTCTCGAGCGCCTGCGTCGTAAACCTGCTCTCCCAGCATCTCAAAAAGGACCTCGAGCGGGGCGAAACCAGAACTGTGCGGGGTCAGGACGAGTGCAGAGGGGGACATGTTGGGGATTTTAGCTTAAAATGAACAAATCCCCACCTGCTTTTCAGCCTATTCGCAGACCTCGAGAATTGCCCTCAATCGTACAAAGCACATTACGTTTTGCGACTTTGGCTTGACAAATCTTCAGAATTTGTTGAGAATCGGTCCAAGTGTTCACACTCTGGTGAACAAACCGATATTTCTACCACTCTCGAGTTCACGGCTTGCACGGGAGAACCCCTTGACCTCCAATCTGCTTCAGAGTTCTGAAACCCGCTCGAGCGCGTCTGCTTCGCTGGGGCCTCCACTGGTAACGGTGCAAAATGTCCACAAAAAGTACGGCAATGGAACCGTGGCCCTGCAAGCGGTGAATCTCGAGGTGATGCAGGGCGATTTTATTTCGCTGGTAGGGCCGTCGGGCTGCGGCAAGAGCACCCTGCTCCGCATCGTCGCGGGCCTGGGCGACGCCTCGAGCGGAATGGTTACGGTGGGCGGGGCGGGTCCGACCAGTCCACAGGCCAAGGGGTTTACCAGCTTCGTGTTTCAGGAAGCGACCCTGCTGCCGTGGCGAATGCTGCGCGGTAACGTGGAATTGCCGCTCGAGCTGTCTGGAATTCCGAAGGGTGAGTGGAACCGCACGGTGGACGAGGCGCTCGAGATGGTGGGTCTGGGCGGCTTTGCGAACGCTTACCCCCGCGAGCTTTCGGGCGGAATGCGGATGCGGGTCAGCATCGCGCGGGCACTCGTCACCAAACCCAAGCTGCTCCTCATGGACGAACCCTTCGGCGCGCTCGACGAAATCACCCGCCAGAAGCTCAACGGCGATTTGCTCGAGCTGCGCGAACGCATCGGGGCCACGGTGATTTTTGTGACCCACAACGTGTTCGAGGCGGTGTTCCTCTCCAGCCGCATCGCGGTGATGAGCGCCAGACCGGGCCGCATCAGCGAGGAGATTTTGATAGACCAGCCTCACCCTCGAGAGAACACTTTTCGTGGTTCACCCGAGTTTGGGCAAACGGTGCTGCGGGTGATGGGGGCGTTTGAGGCGCAGCACTGAGAGCGGGGAGCAGCCAGGCCCGCTAGGCGGTCTGGCCCGGTAGGTGCCGTTTAGACCAAGACAGTGCCGCTTTGTCCAAGACAGTGGGTGAGGGGGAGTGGGGAGTGGGTGATGGGGAGTGATTAGCGAAATAGTTGAAGTTTTTTGATTTGCTCGAGCATTTTGAAACCGATTACGGTCTTCCGACAGTTCCAAAGCCACCCCATACTGAGTCTGTACGCGACTGCACCAGGGGAGTTATGACCACTCAAAAAATCTCCGTCAATTCCGAACTCGAGCGCGTTTCCTCTGTACCGTCCAAAGCGGGTTCCAGGGTCCGGCTCGAGCGAATTTTGCCGCCCTTTCTGGCCTTCGTGCTGTTCATCCTCATCTGGCAGGTGGTGGTGTGGATAACCGGTCTGAGACCCGCGTTTCTACCCGCACCGCTCGATGTAGTGAACGCCTTTATAGAAAACCGTGAAAGTCTGCTCGAGGCGGCGTGGTTCACCTTCCGCACCTCGGTCACGGCGTTTATGGTCGTGTTGCTGCTCGGTACGCTGATTGCCTTTGCGCTCTCGAGCAACAAGTTCGTGGAGCGCGCCCTCTACCCCTACGCGGTGCTGCTCCAGGCCACCCCGGTTATCGCTATCGTGCCCATCATCATCATCTGGTGCGGCATCGGTTTTCTACCCATCGTGATTATCAGTGTGCTGGTGGCTATTTTCGCGGTCATCGCCAACACCACTCAGGGCCTAATTTCCGTCGAGAACAACTTGCAAAACCTGTTTCGACTCTACGGCGCGAATAAGCTACAAACTTTGCTCAAGCTCAAACTGCCTTTCGCGCTGCCGTTTATGGTGACGGGCTGGCGCATCGCGGCGGGGCTGGTGGTGGTCGGGGCCGTCGTGGGCGAGTTCTACGCCGGAGCGGGCGGCGGCGGCAACGGCGGCCTGGGCATCATCATCGTGGCGGCGGCCTCGAGACTCAAAACGCCGTATCTGTTTTCCGCCTCGCTCTCGGCTGCTTTGCTGGGCGTCATCTTCTTCACGCTGGTGAGCTATCTGGGACATTTATTGCTCAAGAACTGGCACGAAAGCGCGATGCAGCATGAGAATTAGCCACAAACATTGCGCCTCCGGCTGTCTGTCTTGGCCCAACTTCAGCACCTATCGGGCTGGGCCGCTTGAGATAAGCGGCACGTCTTGGATAGAACGGCACCTACCGGGCCTATCCGCCTATCGGGCCTACTCGCGGGTTTTTGGTACTTGGTTAGTCTGCTTTTGAGCGCCCAACATCAAACCGACCAATAACTAATGACCAATGACCCGCCGGAGGCGCTCTTTCCAACCCTCTAACCCTCTAACCCTCCAACCCTCCAATACTTCACTCGTCTTCAAGGAGACCCCATGAAAAAGCAAACCGCTCTCACCCTGCTGGCCCTGGCCCTTTCCTCGAGCGTTGCCCCCGCCACTCTGGCGCAGACCAAGATGATGGAGGCTACCATCGTGCTCAACTGGTTCGCTGAGCCGCCGCTGGGCGGGTATTACGCGGCGCTCAAGGATGGACTCTTCGAGGCCAAGGGTGTGAAAGTGACCATCCTGCCTGGTGGCCCCAACACCTCCGGTTACGCATTGCTCGGCAGTGGCAAGGTGCAGTTCGCGCAGATTGATTCAGCGGGTATTCTTCAGTCCAGGGAAGAGGGATTGCCCTTTGTGGGCGTGTTTGCCGACCTCCAGCTCTCGCCGCAGGTGCTGATGTACCACAAGGACAACCCTATCAAAAACTTCAAGGATTTGGCGGGCCGTCAGGTGGCCGTCACCCCCGGCGCGCCGTTCTGGGACTACATCGTGGCCAAGTACGACCTCAAGGGCAAGGTGCAGCAGGTCAATTACTCCGGGCAAATCGCCAGCTTCGTAAGCGACAAGAAAGCCATCTCGCAGGGCTACGCAGTGGCCGAACCGTACAACATTCAGAAAACCACGGGTGAGGACATCGGCTACCTTCTCATTGGCGACAGCGGCTTCAACCCTTACGCTTTCCTGGCGACCACCGAGGACTTCATCAAGACCAACCCAGCGGTGGTCAAGGCCGTGGTGGAGGCCAGTCAGGAGGGCTGGAAGCGCTATCTGGCCAATCCGGCCAAGTACGCCGACGCTCTTAAGGCGGCTAACCCAGACCTGGACAACGATTTTCAAGTCTGGAGCGCCAAAGCAGTGGTTCCTTTTGTGACCGGTAAGAACAGTGACACCAAGAAGTACGGCCTGGGCTACATGAGCGCCAGCCGCTGGAAAACCATGTACGAGGCGCTCAAGCAGGTGGGAGTGCTGAAAAAAGACCAGGATTACCGCAAGGCGTTTACCAATAAGTTCCTGCCGAAGCCCTGAAAGGCGCAGAGGCGGACAGGCCCGGTAGGTGCGGCGAGGCCCGGAAGGTGCCGCTTTCGCCAAGACGCCGCTTTGTCCAAGATAGGTGGAGAGCAGAGGGCAGAGAGATAAGCGCTAAACCTTTGCTCTCTTTTCCGCTCGAGCCGTCCAGAATACTCTTTTTGATAGAAGTTCACCACTCGAGCACCCCTGAAAGGTAGGTTTTGACTCTGGATTTTTCCCTACTCACCGTTAAGCAAGGAATTTTATTGTTGTGGGCGCTGTGGATGACCCTGGTGGTGATTCTCAACGTCTTCGACGCCTTCAAAATGAGCGGAAAGTTGCCCTCGAGCTGGAAATTTGCTAGCGGTAACTTCTGGTACATCGGGCAAGTGACCAAGATTTACAGCACTCCGGCCTGGATAAACTGGGTGATGTTCATTGGAGTTATCGTTTGGGAAGTGATTGCAGGGTTTTTGCTGTGGCAGGCGCTGTTCAGTTTCGACGGCTCGAGCTATAAAATCGTCAATCTGGCTTTTTTAATCAATCTGGCGCTGTGGGGCGCGTTCATCGTCATGGATGAGCTTTTTCAAGCCTGGGCGGCGGAGATTGGCGGCTCGAACGCGATGGAGTCTCACCGGAGTATTTTCACGACCTTTTTGATTTGTTTGATTGCGCTGCATGTTTTGCCCAATGGGTGATGCTCGAGAGTTGCCCCAATTCACAGGAAATGATGACTGACCGAAACCTCGCACACCTGACCTGGCCCGAAATCCGCGACCTCGAGAAAGCAAACGCCTGTGTGGTTCTGCCCATCGGGGCCATCGAGCAGCACGGCCCCCACCTGCCCGTGCTTACCGACACGCTTTTAGTCGAGCACACCTTAGAGTTGGCCCTCGAGCGCCTGCCAGAAAGCGCGCAGGTGTGGCGGCTTCCGGCCCTCAACTACGGCAAATCCAACGAGCACCTGGGCTTCCCCGGAACATTCACCCTGTCGGCAGCCACTTTGATGGCGGTGTTGCGCGACATCGGCTCGAGCGTGAAGGCGTCCGGGTTCACCCGATTGGTGCTCATCAACAGCCACGGCGGCAACCGGGCCACGCTCGAAATCATGGCTCGAGATTTGCACGCCGAATTGGGCCTGATGGTGTTCAACGTCTTTCCACCCGCGCTGGTGCCCGACCCGATTGAAACGCCCGCACTCGAGCGGCAGTACGGAATTCACGCCGGGGACTGGGAGACCAGCTTGGTGCTGGCCCTCGAGCCACAGTGGGTCAAACTCGAGCGGGCAGACCGCAGTTTTCCCGATTTTCCACAAGGCCCGGTCACGCTGACCACCAGCGGCGCGGGTGTGGCGTGGCTCAGCCGCGACTGGACGACCAGCGGAACTTTTGGCGACGCAACCGTGGCCAGTGCCGAGCGCGGAAATATCCGCCTCGAGCCGATGGTGGCCCGCTTGAGTGAGGTCCTAGAGCAGATTTGTACCTTTGAGGTCAAGTTGTGAACCGAGTTTTTCGCAACGCTGCTTTGACCGACGGGAAAACGGTGGATTTTGCCGTCTCGAGCGGCAAAATCGTGGGTATAAATCCAGCGCTCGAGAATCTCGAGAACTTTTCTGAACACGATTTGGGGGGCCGCCTGGTTTTACCCGGATTTTTCGAGACCCACTGCCACCTCGACAAGACCTTGACCATTTCAAAGGTGGGGAACTCGGCGGGGACGCTGCTCGAAGCCATTCACAACTGGCACGCCTTCAAGCCAAGCCTGACCAAAGCCGACTACCTCGAGCGGGGAACACGGGCGCTCGAGTGGGCCATAAGGCAGGGCACTTTGGCTCTTCGAACCCATGTGGATGTGGATGCGGGCAGGGCCTCAAACCGCTTTGAGGCCCGTTCTGCCCAAGACGCAAAGGGACTTTTAGCACTCGAGGCGATGCTAGAACTCAGGGAGCGCTTTAAGGACCTCATCACCGTACAGATTGTGGCCCTCGGTGGGCCGGGACTGGGCGGGGCTTCGTTCGCGGCGATGGTGGACGCGCTCGAGTTGGGTGCGGATTTGGTGGGCGGCTGTCCAGCCATTCGGCCCGACGGAGGCGCGGAGATTGAGGCCGCGCTCGAGCTGGCCCAGAGGTTCGGTAAGGGCGTAGACCTGCACATGGACGAGAACATGGACCCGAACTCGCGCTGGCTCGAGGTTTTGACAAACAAGGTGCTCGAGCGCGGCTTTGAGGGGCAGGTCACGGCGGGTCACTGCTGCTCGCTCGAGTTCATGGCGCAAAGTGACGCCGAGCGGGTGATGGACCGGGTGGCGGAGGCCAAAATCAACATCGTTACGCTGCCCGCCTGCAATCTGGTGCTTCAGGGACGGGGCATTCATCCCGCACCACGCGGCATCACCCGCGTGAAAGAGTTGCTCGAGCGCGGTGTGAACGTGGTCGCCGGGACCGACAACGTGCAAGACCCCTTTCAACCGCTGGGGAATTACGATTTGCTGGCTGCCGCGCACCTGACCGCCCTGAGCGCGCACCTGACCACCGACCCCGAGCTGCACGAGGTTTACGCGATGGTGACTTCTCGAGCCGCAAAAGTATTGGGTAGGAGCGCCGAACTCGAGTTCGGCGCTCGAGCCGATTTTGTGGTCTTAGGCGCAAAAAATGTGCTCGAGGCCGTCCGGGGAGTGCCGGAACGTTTAGCGGTGTTCAGGGCGGGAGAACCCTTGTTCAGTCGTCTGGGAGAGGCTTCATCATGGACCTCCTGATTCGCCATTGCACGCTTGGTAGCGGGGTTCAAACCGACATTGGCATCGAAGACGGCACCATCGTGGCGCTGGGACAGGAGCTGACAGGTGCGGCAGCGCTCGAGCTGGACGCAGGCGGTCAGTTGACCCTGCCCGGTTTTGTGAACGGCCACCTGCACGCCTGTAAGAGCTTCTGGAGGGTGCCGCTCGAGCGCCTGCCGATGGGTCAGGGTTTCGATTTTCGCAACATGGGGGCGCGTTTTGGGGCCATCGCCGAAGTTAAACGGCACTACACACCCGAGGAGGTCTGCGCTCGAGCTGAACGGACCTTAAAACTGGCGCTGCGGCACGGAACCTGCGCCCTGCGGCTGTTTGCCGACGTGGACGCCGACGCAGATTTACGGGCACTCGAGGGACTCTTACAGCTCAAAGCCAAGTACAAAGACCTTTTGAGCGTGCAGGTGGTCGCCTTTCCGCAAAACGGGGTCTTCACCCAGCGCTCGAGCACCGAGAAGCTGCTCACACAAGCCCTCAATCTAGAGATAGACGCCCTGGGCGGTATTCCCTGGCTCGAGCCGTCCGAGGACGCGCAGAAGGCCCATGTGGATTTGATTCTCGAGCTGGCCCAGAAACACAATCTACCCGCACATTTCGTACTCGACGACACCGAGGACCCTACCTCGAGAACGGCGGAATACGTGGCGGCGGGCGTCATCGGGCGCGGACTCGAGGGCCGGGTTCACGGCACCCAGGCCAACGCGCTGGCTTACTATGACGATGCCCACGCCGCTCGAGTGATTCGCCTGATTAAAGCCGCTGGCATGACCATTTTCAGCAACGCGCACGTTGCGCTCGTCACCACCGGGGTGCGCCACCAGCCCGCCCCGCGCGGCCTCACTCGAGTAAAAGAGCTGCTCGAGGCGGGCGTACCCGTGGCTACCGCTCAGGACGACATTGATAACCCCTACTATCCCTTCGGGCGCAACGACCTGCTCGAGGTGGCGCAGTACATGGCCCATCTGGCGCAGCTTGGGTGGGGGCCGGACTTGGACAAGGTGCTCGAGATGGTCACGCATGTTCCAGCGGCAGCGATTGGCCTCGAGCGTTACGGCCTCGAGCTGGGATGCCTTGCCAATCTGACCGTGCTGGACGCGGCGAACTGGCGGGACGCGCTGCATTTTCAGGCCGAGAAGTCTCTGGTAGTGGTGGGTGGGCGGCTGGTGGCGCGCAACTCGAGGAGCGAAGAGCTTTTGCTTTAGCATTGAAATGAAATGACGCAAAGCTGTCCAGCTCGGACGCTAGAATCTCCCGCAAACCTTTGCACCCCCTCGAGAGGTCCCAACATGAACCCAGCCACCCTAGCCGCCCTCGAGCAAATCGTGGGTAAAACCCAGACCTTCACCGACCCCAAAGTGCTCGAGACCTTTTCCAAGGACCAGTACGCTTTTTCACCCGTGCTGCTCGAGTTACTGCGCGATAAACGCGCCGATGTGGTGGTGGCCCCTTCCACGCGTGAGGAACTGCTCGAGGTGGTGAAGGTGTGCGCTCGAGACGCTGTACCCGTCACCCTGCGCGGGGCGGGCAGCGGCAACTACGGGCAGGCGGTGCCCATGCAGGGCGGCGTGGTGCTCTCGCTGCACCGTCTGAACCGCATTCTCGAGCTAGACCCGCAGGCCAGGACCGCGAAGGTCGAGGCCGGGGTGCGGATGGGCGCGCTCGAGCGGGCGGCGCGCGAGGTGGGCTGTGAGCTGCGGATGTATCCCTCCACCTGGGCCACCGCCACGGTGGGGGGCTTCGTGGGCGGCGGTTTTGGCGGGGTGGGCAGCATCGAATATGGGACCCTGTGGGACGGTCTGGTGCTCGAGGCCACGGTGCTCAGCGTCGAGGCCGACCCAAAGCTCAGGGTGCTCGAGGGTTGGGACGTGCTGCCCGTCCTGCACGCCTACGGCACCACCGCCATCATTGTGGACCTCAAAATTGCGCTGGCCCCAATGACCGCTTGGGAGGAGGCGGTTTTTTCATTCGAGTCGCTGGAGGGAGCCATCACCTTTGCGCTCGAGGTAGCTGGCAATTCCGACTTCGTGAAGCGTGAAATTGGGGTCAGTGAATGGCCTATTCCACAGTATTTTAAGCCGCTCATACAGGCGGGTGGGGTGCGCGAGAATCGGCATCAGGTGATGCTCGAGCTGCCGGATGGGGTCTCCAAGTCGCTCGAGGGACTGGCCCAGTCGCACGGCGGAACCCTGGACTGGCACAACAGCGCAGCAAACTATCACAAATCTGGCACCGGTTCGAGCTTCAACCTGTCCGACTTTTCCTGGAACCACACCACGCTGTGGGCGCAGAAGTCCGACCCCGGCCTGACCTACACCCAGGCGCGCTTCGAGGCCGACAAGTTGCTCGAGGGCGTCGCCGCCATCAAAGCAAAATATGGCGCTGAGGTGTTGATGCACCTCGAACTCATCCGCGAAAACCTCAGCGCGGGCGGCACCCTGGTCTCGGCCTCGCTGCCGATTATTCGCTTTTCCACGCCTGAGCGCCTGTTCGAGATTCAGGCTTTTCTCGAGTCCATCAGCGTTCAGGTGGCCGACCCACACACTTTTTATCTGGATGGGGACTCGAGGTGGTCGGGTGAGGTGGTGCTCGAGGGGGTCAAAACCTTCAACCCACTGGGCCTGCTCAACCCCGGAAAAATTCGCGCGCTCGAGGCAGGCGGGGAAGCGTCGGTGGCGAGTTCGTGGTTTGCGGGGGCAAAGTAGAGCAGCGATTAGCAATCAGCTTGGAACCGTGTGGCAGGACAATTCCAGGCTCGAGCCATGTATAAACCGAGAACCGATTCCCGATTCCCCACTCCCCATTCCCCACATCACCTCACGCGCTCGAGCAGACCCGCAACGTCGAGCAATAAAATCCGGCCCTCGAGCACCCCGCGCACATCACCTCGAGCGCTCACCGGAAGAACCAGGGCCGAGACCGGCGCGCTGCGGGTCTCCCCTACTCCATCCACCCGGAACCCCACCGTTCCGTGCGGCGTCTCGACCAGCAATACCCGCGCCTCGGATTTGCTCGAGTTCTGATTTTGCTCGTCTCGGTCTAGCTCAAGGGGGGCCAGCTCGAGCAGAGCGCACAAATCGAGTACGCACACCACCGAGCCGCGCACGCACTGGATGCCCAGCACCAGGGCGGAAACGTCGGGCAGCGGGGTAATTTCGGGCAGCAGAATCCCGGTCAGGGTGGCTAGCTCGAGCGCGGCCCACTCCAGGCCCAAGCGAAAGGTGAGAATCTCGAGCCTATGCTCGAGACCGACCTCAAAGGGGCGCACCGCCAGCCTTCTGGCCCGCTCGAGCAGCAAAGCGTGTTGGGCTGGGGTCAGGGTGGACATCTGCGCTCAGTTTAGCGCGAGTTGGGAGCGTCGAGGGTCAACAGCAAGCGCTCGAGGGCGTGGCGTAAATCAAGCGCGGTCAGGTCGGGGGCCGACGCCAGCGGAGTTTCGGGCGCTAGGGGTACAAGCAGGCTCTGAGCGTGCAGCAGCGCGGCTCTGGCCCGCACCGGACTGTTCAGGGACAGCCAGACCCGACCCAGCAGAAAATGGGTGAAGGCATTGTTTGGGTCTGCGTAGGCTGACTTTCGCAACAGCTCGAGCGCGGCAGCGCCCTCACCGCGCTCGAGCCGTTCGAGTCCCTGCTCGAGTAGGGTGCTTTCAGGCTCGAGCGGAAGGTTTACAGGAGAATTTACAGGTGGATTTATTGGCGGTGAAATCTGCTTTGGGGTCGGCATCACCCGAGAAGGTGCGGGTTGGACCGGAGCCATTGAAGCCGACTTAGCGGACAGGCCCGGAAGGTGCTTTGATTCCCGGTAGGTGCCGCTTTCGCCAAGACGCGGCGAGGCCCGGAAGGTGCCACTTTCGCCAAGACGCCGCTTTGTCCAAGACGCTGAAATCTGTCGCTCGCGTGGCTTGTCCAGCGCTTTTTGCCAGAAAAAAGCTCCTGGTGTGGACCTCTGCTCGAGTTCGCTCGAGGGCAGGGGTGGTGGGTCGGAGGGGCCGAGCAGCAGGTAGCCACCAGGGCCAAGCTTTGAAGTCAGATGCCGATACACCGCCTGCGCCACCTCGGGGCGAAAGTAGATGGTCACGTTGCGGCACACGATGAGGTCGAACGCGGGTTCCTGAGCTTTGGGGGGTTCAACCAGGTTGTAAACTCCAAACTCGACCCGCTTGCAGAGGCGCGGCAGCACCTCCCACTGGGGCCACTGAGCAAGCCTGGAATGCTCCTCCTCGAGCGGCTGAAAATACTTTTCGCGCCACGCCGCTGGAGTGCCGCGAAACGACCATTTGCCGTACCGTCCACGCTGGGCCAGTTTCAGAATGTGGGGGCTGAGGTCGGTGCCCAGCACCGTGGCCAAGTTTGCCTTGTGCGGCACGCCCAGCCGCGCCGCGCCCTCCTCGAGCAGAAAAGCCAGCGTGTAGGCTTCCTCTCCGCTCGAGCAGCCCGCCGACCAGATTCGCAGTGAGCGGGGCAAATGTATGGGTCGGCGCAGCAGTTCTGGCAAAATTTCAGTCTCGAGGGCCAGCATCTGCGGCAAAACCCGGTAAAAGTGGGTCTCGGAGATGGTGGCCGCCTCGAGCAGCGCTTCCCACTCGAGCGCTTGCGGCTCAGCGCGCAGGTGCTCGAGCAGTTCCAGACCACTCTGGCTTGAATGCTCAACGAGTTGCGTGAAAATCTCCTCGAGCTGGGCCGCACCCCTCAAACCCAACACCAGCCCGGTGCGGCGCTCGAGCAAGCGCAACAACCCCGGTAGCCACGGTGCGGAAGGTGCAGAACTCATGCGGGACGCACGAACTCGCCGGGTGAAAAGTACCCACTCTCGAGCAGCGGCAAAGTTTCACCCTGGTGGCGTACCAGAAAGCAGACCGGGCTGCCCTCGAACACCTCGAGCCGCTGAACCTCGCTCTGTACCGTCTCGAACACCTCTTCCACGCCGTCCACCCACAGCACGAAGGCGGGCTGGGCATCTATCAGCAGCAGATGATGCTCGAGTGCGATGTCCACACGCTCGAGGCCCAGTCGGGGGCGGGGGTCCATCACCGGGTGCAAGGTTCCGGCGATTTCGACCAACCCCAGCGGGCCGCCTGCACCGTCTGTACCGTACAGCGGCGTCCAGGCACACATCGGCAGCACCCGAACCACCTCGCTCGAGCGCAGCGCGTACTGGCGCGCTCCAAGAGCCACCCTGAGCACCTGCCCAACTCGAGGCGAGCTAGACTGAATCGGTTCGGAGTGGTCGGAATTTTCATTGTCCATCTAGGCTACATTATGGCATAAAATGAAGGAAAGCTTAAGATTTGCGAAAGCACTCGAGTACATTTGAGGGGGAACACGGTGGACATCAACGCGTTTTTGCAGGAATTCCGGCTCGAGGCTCTGGAACATCTCGAGTTGCTGGGCAGCGGCCTGCTGCGGCTCGAGCGCGAAGGACTAAACGTTGGTGGGCCAGACGCTCGAGAACCAGACGCTCGAGAACCAGACGCCGGAGTGCTGCGGCAGATGTTTCTGTCGGCCCACACCATCAAAGGCGGGGCCAGTATGCTCTCGCTCACCCTCATCAAAAACCTGACCCACGCACTCGAGGACGTACTGGGCGCTCTGCGAGACGGGAAAGAGCCACTCAGCGCCCCCACGGTAGCGTTGCTGTTCGAGACGCTCGATGCCCTGAAAACGCGGGTGGAGGGCGAATTACAACCCCTCGAGACCCCGCCCGAACTCGAGTCCCTGCTTGAGCGCCTGAAACTTTGGCCCAAGGAAGCGACTCGGGTTCAACCTCCCCAAACTGCGCGCCAGACGCCCGAACCCCAAACGAAGCGCGCCCTGCTGCTCGAGCCTTCAAGCACCGCACGCTGGGTTTTGAAAGCTCAACTCGAGCGCTCTGGCTTCGAGGTGGTCGAGGCAGAGTCGCTCGAGTCCGCGCTCGAGGCCCTCGAGCACACCGTTTTTGCTCGAGTGCTGTGTCCCTCCGAACCGGGCGGCATACGGCCAGAGCACCTGCTCGAGCGCTTCCCAGAGCTACAAAACCTGTGGGTTACGGCCCTCGAGTTGATTCCGGTGCCGCCCTCGGCTGGGTTGGTGCTCAAAGGCTCTTGGCGGGATGAGTTGGTGCTCGAGCGGGTTTGAATATGGTTTTGGGAGGGGTGTTCGGGCTGTAGAGACCCCCCTTCTCTTTTGTGCTTCGCGTCTTGGGCAGAACGGCACCTTCCGGGCCTGCCCGCTCAAAAGAATATCCCCCCTACAAAGTAGGGGGGAACTCAAGACCGCCCCACTTGAGCTTTTAAGTACCCACCTATGAAATAGGTTAACGAAGTGTTGCGGAGCGGTCTGGCCCGATAGGTGCCGCTTAGACCAAGACAGCACGGGTCTTGCGTGACTACGCAAGGGGGGGTCCTTCCAGCCCGCTCGAGATAGCCCCCATTGTGACTTTCTTCAAGTCGCGTGACTGGTCGGTGCGCTCGAGCGCCACACGCGCACCGCGTGCAGTACGTTGAAGCCCTGAAGCACGCACAGGCCGATGAGTACGCCGCTCATGTTGAGTGGGGTCAGTGGCAAAAGTAGTGCCAGCAGGGCGGTGGCTTCACGCAGCCCTCGAGCGCGCTGGGGAGGGGTTGAGCCGTGCTCTAGTCTGTGGTCAGGGTGCGGTGCTAGAGTCCGCTCGAGCAGGCCGTAGCACAGGTAAACCAGCGCAAAAGCCCCGCACAGCACCCACTTAGCGCCGTCCTCGTACTTGAGGTCTTTGAGGTAAACCGCGCTTTGCAGGGTCGCGCCCACGGCGGTGAGGCCCATCAGCAGTGGCAGGTGCAGGAAAGACCAGGCGTAGGACGCCGAAATCACGTCGCGGCGCGGCGCGCGGTGGCCGATGAAGTCGAAGTAGACCCACCACAGCCCAAAGCTCAGGGCCAGACCCAGCCCGAAGCGCACGAACGGGGCGGCCTCGAGCTTGGCGGCGTCGGCCAGACCGTTGACCACGCCCACCAGACTCTCGCCTAATACGATGATGACAAACAGCCCGAAGCGCTCGGGAAGTTTGCTGCTCGAGAAGCGCGGCAGCTTGGACTGGATGCGGCGAGCAGACACGCTGACCCCCATCTCGAGCGCCAGACCCAGCCCCTTGAGCAGCAAGCCCAGCGGACCGCTGACAAAGGCGCTGAGGGTCCATAAAATCAGGCTCAGGCTAAATCCCAGCGCGTAGCGTTCAGTGAGCGGACGGGCCACCGGGTTGTGCCACCCGGCCCGCCAGAACATGAAGGTGGTCAGCCCCCGCGCGGCCACGTAACTCAGCGTAAAGCCCAGCGCGGTCTTGCTCAGGCCGTATTCCACAAAGACCGCCATTGCGGCCACCACCAGCATTTGCAGAAAGGTGAACACCCGGTAGCTGAGGTCCAGGGTCTCGAAACGCTCGTTGTAAAACGTTCCACCTATCCAAATCCACCACACCGGAATGAACAGCACCACGAACTCGAGCGCCCCCGAAGCGTCCGGGTGCGCCGCTAAGTGATGCGCTAGCCGCGAGATGACCACCACGAACACCAGGTCGTAGAACAGCTCGAGCCAGCTCACTTTGCGCTCTTCCTCGCCATCGCCGCGAAGTTGGGGTTTGTGCCACAGGGTGCTCAGCCAGTGCGTGCTAGTCATAGGGTGTCCTCATCTCGAGTAGATTATTAAAAAGTTCAGACCGTCTCGAAGCCGGGAAAGCGGCGGCGCAGAGCTTGAAACAGCGGCGGGGTCAGGGCGGTGGTGACAAAGGTCATTAAAACCATCAGCGAATAAAGTTTGGCGGTGAGAATACCGCGCTCAAGACCGATGTGCAGCAAGACCAGTTCGATGAGTCCTCGAGCGTTCATCAGCACCCCCACCGCCAAGGCCCACGGCAGCGGTTCACCCAGGGACCTCGCGGCCCAGAAGCCCCCACCCACCTTGCCCAGCGAGGCCAACAGCACCAGAATGAGCAGCAAAATCCAGCTCGAGGCCCCGCCCAGTTGTGAAAAGGTAACGCCCAGACCAGCGTAGGCGAAGTAGAGCGGCAGCAGGAAGTTCAGGGTCAGTGGCTCGAGCGGTCTCAACACACTTTGTGGCCGAGGATTGGCCCTCGAGCGCGGAACGGTCAGCCCCAGCAAAAATGCGCCCAGAACCGCGTGTAGTCCGACCTTTTCGGCAAAAAAGACGCTGAGCAGTAACAGCGGCAGCAGGGTCAGAAGCTGTGCAGATTTAGAGACTCGAGGCCACAACACCGTTAAAAGCGGTCGAACCACCAGCCCCATCGCGGCCAGGTAGAGGGCCACCTTGAGCAGCTCGAGCGCCAGATTGTGAGACCCCGACCCCATCAGGGCCAGCAAAACGGTGAGCAGCGTCCAGGCGACCCCATCGCCCAGAGAAGCGCTGAGCAGCACCAGCACGCCCAGGCGGGACCCACTGAGGCCCGCTTCCTGAAGCATCCGGGCCAGCACCGGAAAGGCCGTGACCGCCAGGGCCAGAAACCCTAGGGCAATCGGCGGCGAGACCGCGCCAAAGTTTCCTGCCCCCTCGAGCAGGAAATAAGCCAGAAGTCCGCCCAGCACGAAGGGCAGCGCAAAAGCCACCCCCGCCACCCGCAGCGCTCGAGGTAAAAGCGCACCCCAGCCACTCAGTCGAAACTCGAGGCCCATACCCAGCATGAACAGGGCCAGCCCGGTCTGACCCAGCAGGGCCAGCCAGGGGGTCTGGGCCGCCGCGAAGAGCCAGCGCTGCAACTCGGGCCACAGCGACCCCAGCGCCCAGGGGCCGAGCAGCAGACCCGCCGCCATCTGCCCAATCAGGCGAGGCTGACCCAGGCGGTGGGCCAGGTATCCCAGGCCGTGCGCGGTGAGCAGCACCAACCCGAGTTGCAGCGGCAGCAGCAGCAGCAAACTCGAGTTCATGGCTGAAGGCGCTTCCAGTTCGTGTGCATACTATGAAGATAGCATAGGGAAGTTAAAGAGGGTTAGCACGACGCTCGAGCGACTTGCGAAACACTACCAGACGCTCAACCTCCTCAAAGCCCACCTGCGCGTGCGCCCGGTGGCTGCCTTCCCACTCGAGCAGGGTGTCCGACCCCAACTCGGTGCAGCCCTGCTCGAGTCCCCACTGCTCTACGCGCTGCACCAAAGCCCGCCCAATTCCGCGTCCCCTGGCGCGTTCTTTGACAAACCAGCCCTCGAGAAAGGCCACTGGACTGGATTTGCAGCCCTCGGCGTAGGGTCGTAAGCTCACCTCGGCAAAACCTACTGGCACTTCACCATCAAACGCGATAAAGGCGTGTCCCTGCTCGAGGAGCGTGCCTTGGTGTTCTTTAAGTTCCTCGAGCGAGTAGTCCACGTCCGGCCAGAGGGTGAGTTGCATCTCGAGCCACGCGGCCCTGTCGCTTGCCTGTGCTGGACGAATGTGCATGAATACATTTTAGCGCTCGAGTTGACGAACTCAAACCCGGTCTGCCAGACGGTTCGCCTCGAGCGCCAGTGTTCGCAACGCCTCACGCAGCGCTTCGGGTTGTCGAATGGTGAACGGGCGCTCCCAGGAAAGCAGGGTGCGGGCCAGCCACTCGAGCCGTTCTACATGAGCGCGAAACAGCACCCCAGCGGAGGTTTGCTCGAGAACGGCCATACCCGCCTGAATCAACTGCCGAGCGTCCTCGAGTGTGGTTTCAATCAGAACCTCCACCGACCAGCCGTGCTTTGCGCTGGCCAGCAAGTTCAGGACGTGCTCGAGCGCGTCGAAATCCGTAGGAATCTTGAAGGTCGCCGCCTCGAGTTTAACCCCGAGAATGCGGTCCAGCCGGAACACGCGGACATCGTGGCGCAGGTGACACCAGCCGACCATATACCAGTTCTCCCAGTGCAACACGATTCCGTAAGGGTCCACATCGCGTTCGCTATCATCCTGCCAGGAGCGATAGCGCAGATGAACTCGATTCGCTTGCTGGATGGCGCTGCTGAGCAGCAGCACCCACTCGCTCTGGGGCTGGCGGGAGGCGGGCTGACTGACAAAGGTCACCGACGATTGCAGCGCCTGTATCCTCGAGCGCAGGGTTTCGGGCAGCACCCGTTCTATCTTGGCCAGCGCCCCCTCGAGCGCGTGTGGGTCGGTGGGTACACCCTGTCTACGGGTAACGAGCAGGCTAAAGGTAAGCGCCAGAGCCTCGTCGTCGGTGAACATCAGCGGGGGCAGTTTAAAGCCGGGTCGCAGGCGGTATCCGCCCCCAGGTCCCCGCGTGGTTTCCACCGGAATGCCCATGTCCTGAAGCATGGCGATGTAGCGCCGCACGGTGCGAAGTTCCACCTCTAGCCGCTGGGCCAGTTCGGGGCCGCCCATCTGCCCTCGAGATTGAAGTAGCTCGAGCACAGTTAAAACGCGGGTGGTGGGGTGGTACAGGGTAGGTTCCTCCTGGCAGAAATGGGTCTTCTCTTCTCGATAAAGCATGACATAAGTTCAGGACCGAATACGACCTGTACTGGTTATACGCTACTTGGGAAGGACAAGAAGGAACACAAATTTACGTCGGCCCGTCCCCCTTTCAGCTCGTCCACCTTCATGGGTGCGCCGAGCGTCCAGACAGGCTGGAACCCTGAACCTGCACAGGAGCACACCATGACCGTAAACGTGACCAACCACCTCAACTTCCGTGGCGACGCTCGAGCCGCGCTCGAGTTCTACGAGTGGGTGTTCGGCGGAAACCTCACCGTTGTGACCTATAGCGATGCCCGCAACGTCCAGGACCCGCTCGAGGCGGACCAAGTGATGTTTGGTCAGGTCGTGACCCCCAACGGCTTCCGAGTGATGGCCTACGACGTGCCCTCGCGGTTGGAATGGGAACCCGGCAAAAACGCGTTCTTCGTCTCGGTTCGCGGTGATTCAGCCGATGAAATTGCGGCGTTCTGGGAAAAGCTGGTCCAGGGCGCGACCCCCTTGCAGCCGCTGGCTCCGTCGGGCTGGACGCCCCTTTACGGAATGCTCGAGGACCGCTTCGGCATTACCTGGGTTCTGGATGTCGCCGTGGAGTACCTAGCCGCCGAACCAGCGGAAGTCAGCGTGGCGTGAGTGGGCTGAGCACCGCGTCCAAGTGAGTGCTTGAGGACCCCGACTTATGGCCGAAGAGCTGAGAACTTTCTTGGGTAAGCTGGATTCCTGAATCAAAAACAAGCGGCGGGTCAACTCGAGCGGCCTTATAGCGCTTCCCATAAAGGTGGAGTGGTTTTCTACACCTTTATGGTGAGCGGAGCGAATGGAAAAAAGCAGTGGTGCTCGCAGTAATGGAAGCTTTGGAGCAAAGCGGAAAAGCTGTAATGTTAGCGGGAACCGCTGTAAATGACTCGAGCTGACCTGCTCGAGCCTGTAAAGTGCGGAGCAGAATCCCCTGAAACTCGAGTGAACTCTTAAGCTCTGATGAACTCTTTGCGGAATCCAACTCACACAATCCCAATCTAGCCTGGGGCTATGCACCGATTTCTTCTGTCTAAAGGAGCCAGCATGACCCAACGACAATTCATCGAGGTTCACGGCGCGAGGGAGAACAACCTCAAGAACATCTCGCTCGAGATTCCCAAACAAAAAATTACCGTGTTTACCGGAGTTTCCGGTTCAGGGAAATCGTCATTGGTGTTCGACACCCTGGCTGCCGAGGCTCAGCGCCAGCTCAACGAAACCTTCACCGCCTTCGTACAGGGCTTTTTGCCCAGCTACGGACAGCCGGATGTAGACCGTATCGAGAACCTGAACGCGCCCATCATCCTCGACCAGAAGCGGGTGGGCGGCGGCTCGAGGTCCACGGTGGGCACCTACACCGACATCAACCCCCTGCTGCGCCTGCTGTTCTCGAGAGTGGGACAGCCCTACGCGGGTTACGGATACGCCTTTTCCTTCAACACGCCGCAGGGCATGTGCCTCGAGTGTGAGGGCATCGGGCGAACGGTGCAGCTCGACCTCGAGAAAATGCTGGACCGCCGTTTGTCCCTGAACGGTGGCGCGATTTTGCACCCCGACTTCAAGGTGGGCAGTCACTGGACCTGGAAAATTTACGCCCAATCGGGGTTTTTCGACCTGGACAAGCCACTCGAGCAGTACAGCCCGGAAGAAATGAGTCTTTTACTCGATGGCGCGGGCCAGCACAAGGTGGCTTTCACCGACTTCAACCTGAAGTATGAAGGCTTAATCGAGCGTTTTACGCGCATCTACATCAAAAAAGACGTGGCCACCATGTCAGACCGTAACCGTGCCACCTTCGAGCAATACGTCACCCAACAGGTCTGCCCGGTGTGTCACGGCGCAAGGCTGAATGCGGCGTCCCTCGAGTGCCGAATTGAGGGACGCAACATCGCGCAGCTCTGCGACCTCGAGATTACAGCCTTGCTCCAGGTCCTGCGCGGCTTCACCGACCCGCTGGCGGTGCGGGTGGCTGGGCGGTTGATGGAGCGGCTCGAGCACCTGCTCGACATCGGACTGGGCTACCTGAGCCTGAGCAGAGAGACTGCCACGCTCTCGGGCGGCGAGTCGCAGCGGGTCAAGATGATTCGGCACTTGGGCAACAGCTTGACCGAGATGCTTTACATTCTCGATGAACCCAGCGTGGGTATGCACGCGAGGGACGTGGCCCGATTAAACACGCTGCTGGTCAAGCTGCGCGACAAGGGAAACACCGTGCTGGTGGTCGAGCACGACCCGGACGTGATTGCGCTGGCCGACCATGTGGTGGACATCGGCCCTCGAGCGGGCATCCACGGCGGTGAAATTGTGTTCGAGGGTCGCTACGAGGATTTGCTGGGGGCCGACACCCTGACCGGGCGCTTTCTGGGGCAGCACCTGCCCATTAAGGAAAAAGTCCGCACGCCCACGGGTTGGCTTACCGTTCAAGACGCCGCGCTGCACAACCTTAAGAACGTCACCGTGAACGTTCCTAAAGGGGTCTTGACCGTGGTCACGGGCGTAGCTGGTTCCGGTAAAAGCAGCCTTATCAACAATGTTTTCCTCGAGCAGCATCCCATTGCGGTGGTGATTGACCAGGCTCGAGTGACCGCCAACCGCCGCTCGGCTCCGGCCACCTACACCGGCATCATGGACGAGATTCGGACTGCGTTTTCTAAAGCGGGCGGGGTGAGCGCGTCGCTGTTTTCGTTCAACTCGAGCGGAAGTTGCCCCAACTGTAACGGTCTGGGCGTGGTCTACACCGATTTGGCCTTTATGGAGGGCATCTCTTCGCCCTGCGAAATCTGCGAGGGCAGGCGCTTCAAGCCCGAGGTGCTCGAGTACAAGCTGCGCGGCAAAAATGTGAGCGAGGTACTCGAGATGACGGTGGAAGAAGCGCTCGAGTATTTTACCGAGAAGAAGATAAAGCCCGTAGTGCAGGCGCTTTTCGATGTGGGTCTGGGCTACCTCAAGCTGGGCCAGCCGCTGAGCACGGTCTCGGGCGGCGAGGGGCAGCGCCTCAAGCTGGCGGGGGAGCTGGCCAAAAAGGGCAGCGTGTACGTGATGGACGAACCCACCACTGGGCTGCACTTATCGGACATCGGCACCCTGATGAAACTCATTGACCGTCTGGTGGACGCCGGAAACACCGTGATTCTGATTGAGCACCACCTGGACGTGATTCGGCAGGCCGACTGGATTATAGATTTGGGGCCGGAAGGCGGCAGCGCGGGCGGCGAGGTGCTCTTTGAAGGGCCGCCGCTCGAGCTGAAAGGGTGTGAGCGCAGCCTCACCGCAAAGTTCATCTGAGACACGTTCATTTGAGCGCTCGAGGCCGAAACCGTAGGGGCGAAGTCGGAGTGTATGTGCATCGCCCCTACCCTTTTGCCCGTCCCCTACGCATGGGATGGAACTGCGGTATGCTCCATCCCATGTCCATTCGCACTGAAGGAGAAAACTCGAGGCTCGAGCCGGAGATGTTATGACCCAGAACCCAGCTCCTGACGGTTCGGCTGCTTCCGAAAAAATCACCCGGAAGATTGAGGAATTGACCGACTGGCGCGGCGAAATGCTCGCTCGAGTTCGACAGCTCATTCTGGAGACCGACCCCGAGGTTCAGGAGGAGTGGAAGTGGGAGAAGCCCTCATCGCCTGGAATCCCGGTTTGGTCGCACGGCGGCGGCCTTTGCACCGGAGAGACTTACAGGGAGGTCGTTAAGCTCACCTTCTTCAAAGGCGCTTCGCTCGAGGACCCGCACAAGCTGTTCAACTCCAGTCTCGAGGGCAACACGCGGCGGGCTATGGATATTCGGGAAGGGGAAAAGCCCGACGAGGACGCGTTCAAGGATTTGATCCGGGCTGCGGTGGCTTTGAACGCTGTGAAACCGCCTAAACGTACATCGTCCAAAAAATAGTTGCCCTCGACGGTGCCGCCCCCAAGTGCGCTCGAGCACGCGCCAGAAATGTTGCCAAGCAGTGCTCGAGTCAGCCTGCTCGAGTCAGCCTGCCCCAGTCAGGATGTGGGCAGGTAAAACAGCAGGTCGAGCGAGGGCGGCTTGATGCCCTGAGTTCGCAACAGCACGGCAATCTGCGCGGTGTGGCGCATCTCGTGAATCATGACGTGCCACAACAGGCCGTCCACGGTGTATTCCCGTTCTCGTCCCTGCTCATCCTGGTCGGTCACTTTACGTTTCAATTCGCCGTCCGAGAGCGTGGCCAGATACGCCAGGGTGCTCCGCTCCACCGCCCGCCCGTACTCGAGCAGCGTCTCGAGCGGGAAAGCGTCGTAAAAGCGTCGGTCCTGGAGTGCCGGGAAGGCTTGCTGTACGGGCTGAAGGTCGCGCAGGATGACGAAATGGAACCAGCCATCTTCCACATCAGCTATGTGGAATACCAAATCCTTGATGCAGTGAAAGCGCTCACCCTCAAGCAGGGGGTGCGATAAAACCTCGTTTGGCACACCCTCGAGCGCGGTCCACAAATCGCGGCGCGCACGGACCAGGTAATCGTAGGTTTCGGGAATATTCAAGTCAGCAACCCTCGAGAAACTCGAGCACCCGCTCCATGAGCAACTCGCTGGCGGCAGCATCGTAAGAAGGCAGGCTCGAGTCGGCGAAGTAGTGCTGATTGCCGGAATACAGAAACAGTTCGGCGTGCTCAGTGGACTCGACCAGCGCTCGAGCGGCGTCGAGGTCGCCCTCATCCGCAAAATACGGGTCGGCGTCCATGCCGTGAACCTGCACCGGCACGCCTACGGGCCACGCTTCACCAAACTCCGAAACGGGCAAACACGAATAGCAAAGAAGCGCCCCTCGAGCGCCCAGGCGCGTCTGGGCCAGCTTTTGCGCGGGCAGCACCCCCAGCGAAAATCCGGCGTAGACCAGCTCGAGGGGAAGCGCATCGGCGGCGCGAACCCCGCGCTCGAACAGGTTTTCAAAGCCTATTGCTCCGGCGTGTTTGACCCCTTCCTCGAGCGTGTCAAAAGTGTGACCGTCATAGAGGTCAGGGGTATAAACAGTGTGTCCGGCCCGCCGAAGCTCGTCTGCAAAAGCAAAAAAGCCTGGTGTTTGCCCCTGCGCGTGGTGGAACAGCAATACTTCAGCCATTGGTCTCCTGTTCCCGCTCGAGGGTGGGGTTACGCATTTTGAGTTGATTTTATGTGCGATATTTTGCAAAAATAGTTGTTCGATTTATGCTAACACCATATTTATCGGGATGTCAATCCTGGGCCTATTTGAGTAAGAGCTAAAGAACCGCCAAAAGCCCCTCGAGCATCTCCCGCAACACCCTCGAGTGTTCCGGGTGCGCCACAATCCCTGCCGCGTCCAGGCCACTTCCCAGCAGATTCACCGACACGAAAGCTTCGCGCAATACTCGAGCGTTCATGGTGAATAAAACCTCCTCGAGCTGCGCCTGGGCGTGAACCGCACGGGGCGAGGCACTGAGCAATACTACGGGCTTTTCCGAGAGTTCGCCGCTGCCGACGACCCAATCCAGCGCGTTCTTGAGCACGCCGGGAAGGCCGTGGGCGTACTCGGGACTCGAGATGAGCACCGCACTCGAGCGCTCGAGCAGGTCTCGAAAGGTTTGGACCGCCAAGATGGGTTCAGATTCACGGTCCGGGTTGAAGGGTGGAAGGTCGGCCAGACCCGCATACGCGGTGACTTTGACACTCGAGGGAGCCAGAAGCCGCACCGCCTCGAGCACAGCGGTATTGCTCGAGCGCTGGCGCAGGCTGCCGGAGATGCAGAGAAGTTCAAGCATGAGCTTTATTTTACGCACCCGACAGGCCCCCAACTGGAGATGCTCGTATAATGTGGGTGTGATTCCTTTACCCGTGCTCACCATCGAAAACCTTAAAAGGGAAGCTCGAGTGTTTGCAGACCAGGAGCGTTTGCACAGCGAACCCTACCTGTTTGGAGTCACCGATGGCAAGGCTGTGGGAACCTATCTCGAGGCCAAGTTTAAACTTCATCTGGGCCAGAGTTACCGAGCGGCAGGTGGAAATGCCGCAAGCGGCCTGGACCTTCCCGCGCTCAATGTAGACATCAAAACCACTAGCGTTCGTCAGCCGCAGTCGTCCTCGCCCTTCAAATCTGCACGTCAAAAGATTTATGGTCTGGGTTATGACCTGTTAATTTTTGTTTACGACAAACAAGACGACCATCAGAGTCAAACGGCCCTTTTAGATGTTCAACACGTCGTTTATATCGAAGCGAGTCGCACGGCTGATTTCACCTTGACCAAGCTTATCAACGAAACTTTGAACGGCGGCGGCAATTCCGAAGACCTGATTGCGCTGATGCGTGACCGGATGCTTCCTGTGGACGAAATCGAAGCGTCGCGCCTTGCACAAGAACTGCTGATTGAGCGTCCAATACAAGGCTATCACACCATCTCCAACGCGCTCCAGTGGCGATTGCAATACAGTCGCGCCTTGCTCGAGGCTGGCAAGGTCGCGGGAGTCGAAGCGTTATGACTTTGGCCACTGCACTCGAGCCAAAGTTCAACCCTGTTGAATTTGGTGATTTCCAGACACCGCCGTGGCTGGCCCAACAAATCGTCGAGTTGGTGGGTCGTGATACGACTTTCAAAGCTGTCCTCGAGCCAACCTGTGGTATTGGGAATTTTCTTTCCGCCGCCGTAGACGCTTTAGACGGTCTCGAGGTTGCCGTTGGACTGGAAATCAACCCCCAGTACGTCCAATTCTCGAGAGAACGGGCATGGCCGGGATTGGTTCCAGACATTCGATTGGCCAATATTTTTGAAACAAACTTCAATTCAATAACTCGAGCGTTGCCAACACCGTTTCTTTTCTTAGGAAATCCTCCGTGGATAACCAGTGCGGGTCAAGGTTCGATTGAGGGCAAAAATCTACCCCATAAATTCAATGGCAATGACTTAACCGGGTTGGACGCGCTAACCGGGAAATCCAACTTCGACGTTTCGGAGTGGATACTCATAAAAATACTCGAGCAAATTTCGGGGACTGAAAATGCTTGTGCTATGATTATTAAGTCAAGTGTGGCACGTAAAATTATTTTATATGCAAGTCGTAAAAAGATGAAAGTCCACGACTTCAAGCTTTACTCTATTGATGCCAAAAAAGCGTTCAACGTCTCTGTAGATGCCTGCGTTCTGTTTTTTAGGGGTACTCCTCGAGTGGACGAGTCCTGTTTTGACTACTGTGAATTCCCGTCACTCGAAAGCCAAGAATCTATTTCTTATTTTCTTAAGGGCGAACACTTTATTTGCAATCTGGAGGCGTTTTCTCGAACCCAGAAGTATGCTGTCACCCATCCAAAAGCGTCGGGACAGCAAGTGTGGCGGTCTGGGGTCAAACACGATTTGGCTCGAGTGATGGAGCTGCGTTACTTGGGAAAACAACTTGTAAATGGTGACGGGAACCTGGTAGATGTTGAACCCGACCTGCTTTATCCTTTATTTAAAAGTTCGGACGTAGCAAAAGGTTTGGTCAAGAGTCGGCTTTATACACTCATTACTCAGCACGCTATTGGCACTTCCACGGAAAATATTGCTCGAGAACAGCCTAAAACTTGGGCCTATCTGGTGCAGCACGCATCGCTTTTTAATGAGCGCAAGAGTTCCATTTATAGAGAAAAGCCCCCTTTTTCTATTTTTGGTATTGGTTCTTATTCTTTTGCACCGTACAAAGTTGCCATATCTGGACTCTATAAACGCTTAAAATTTACCCTGCTCGAGCCGATAGACGGTAAATGTGTGATGGTAGATGACACTTGTTATTTTATAGGGTTTGATGATTTATTGAGCGCACAGATTTATTGCATTGCACTCGAGCACCCCGAATCTCAAAAATACTTCGAGGTTCGGATAGAATGGAGCGATAAAAGGCCCATTAAAAAAGATATTCTAGACTCGTTTAACCTGCAAAATTTCATAAACAGTTTTAAGGAAACTCTAAAAAAGCAGGTTTTAGTCTCAGGTCAATTTTCAACTCGAGAGGTTGAAGAATGGTTCGCCCAGTTTGGAACGACACCGAAGAACATTCAGCCTTCTTTGCTTGAAATGATTTGATTGTCAAAAATAGACAAGACTAAAGTTGTAACTCAAGCTGCCAACGATGCAGAGAAATTCAAGCATCGGGGTCAGGGCAAGTCGTACTCGAGCGTGTAATGGTGAACGCCGTCCACGCGCTCGAGGGTCATCCCACCAGACAGGCCCTCGAGCTGCCCGGTTCCAGAATCAGGCACGATTTGGATGGTCAGGGTTGCAGCACCCCTATTCATGATTCCGTTGTGCTGGAGGGCGAAAGTACCACTTCTTCCCGAGAGAGTGCCCGTGAACTGCTCGAGCGCCACATACCCCGCCGAACCCGTGACTGCCGTTCCATAGGCAAGCATCTCACCTGAACTGGTCCCCTCGAGTTCGCCGTGAAAGGTCTTGGCCAGGTTCATTCGGCCCACTGGAACGCTTTGCTCTTGCGGGGTCAGGGTGACTTCAAAGGTTCCTCTGGCTCGAGTGGTCATGGGTTTAGTTTAAGGCAAGCCTTGAAGCTACTCGGCTCGAGGCGGTGTATTCGCTTTGAACATGAAGATTCCGATGACCGCAGGTAAGACCAGCACGAGCAAGACGGCGAGGCCCAACCCAAAGCTGGCGCTCGAGGGCGATGTATCTCCGCCTGCCCTCGAGAAAATTTGAAACGTGACCACGCCCATCAGAGCGCAAATTCCCAGCTTGATAGACAGCATGAAGGTACGTAAAGTTTGCAGAACGTGCTCCGGGTGGCGCTCGAGGGTGGTTTCATCGAAACCCTTAAGGTAGGGCCACCAGCGCCAGAGTCTCCAGGCTAAGGCCCAGAAAAGCCCATACAGAGCGGCAAATCCTGCCCAGAGCAGGGGCAGTTCCACCCTCGAGCCGTAACGGTCCGGGTTGCCGTTGAAATTGACGTGCATAGCGATACGTTCGGGCAGCCGACCAAAGTTCAGAAAAACCGTGGCTGTCACACCCACAAACAGCAGCAAAGCTACACCCTCGAGCCACTTCTGCGCCCTTGTAGCGGGAAAGTCATGCTCGAGCGGTGGACGCCGACGACCTGGCAGAATTTGCATGAAAATCCCCTCCTTGAGTGCTCAACCGATTTTCGATTCCCCAATCCCTATTCCCGATTCTTGACCCTCCCGCGTGAGCAATCCATACTCCACCCCATCCACCAGCGCGGTCCAAGACGCCTTGATGATGTCCTCGTCAATGCCGATGGTGGTCCACTCGCGCAGTCCGTCCGAGAAGCCCAGCGCCACCCGAACCCGCATTCTCGAGGTGATTTCGGTTTCGCCGCTCAATCGGTTCAGAGTCCGCACCCTGAAGGCGTTGATTTTGGCGTTCTTCATATAGTCGAAATAGCCAGCGTCGGGTTGTACTTTCAGGGCCTCGAGAATGACCTGATACAGCGTGTCCACCGGCCCGGTTCCTTCGGCAGCCACGTACTCGGTGTCGCCACCGCCTACCCGCACCTTGAGGCTGGCCTCCACCACGCCCTGACTTCTCCCCCGAATCACCTCGAACAGCCGCAGCCGCTCGGTGTCCAGCACCCGCTCGAAGCGCCCGGTGAGCTGCCCCAGCCTCAGCTCGAGCGAGGCTTCAGCGTCCTCGAAGCTGTATCCCTGGTCCTCGAGTCCGCGCAGCACCTCGAGAATTTTGCTGTTGGCGGCGCTGTCCTCGTTCAAATCCACGCCGTACTTGCGGGCCACCTCGCGGAAATAGGTGGTGCGCGCACTCATCAGGCCCGGAATGACCAGTCTTCGCTGATTGCCCACTTTGGCAGGGTCAATCGGTTCGTAGGCTTCGGGGTCGCTGAGCACCGCGCTGACATGGGTCTGAGTCTTGTGCGCGAACACTTTGCGGCCCACCACCGGGCGGTAGTCCATCTCGCCGCCTAAACCCACGATTTCGGCAATCTTGGTGGCCACCTCGGTCAGGCGGGCCAGTTGCTCGTCGGTCACGACCTCGAGTCCCATCTTGAGCTTCAAAATCGGCAGCAGCGCGGTCAGGTCGGTGATTCCGGTTCGCGCGCCGTAGCCGTTGACGGTGGCCTGAACGTGGCTGGCTCCGGCCTCGAGTCCGGCCAGGGTGTTGGCCATCGCCAGACCGAGGTCGTCGTGCAGGTGCAGCCCGATGGGATGCTCGCCCACCAGTTCTTTGACGGCTAGAACGCCTTCGCGCACCAAGTTGGGCAAACTGGCCCCGTTGCTGTCCCCCAGCGTGATGATGTCCGCTCCGCCCTCGAGCGCCACCTTCACATTCTCGAGCGCGTATTCGCGGTTGGTCCTGAAGCCATCGAAGAAGTGTTCAGCGGTGTAAATCACCTCCTTACCCTCGCTTTTGAGCAGCTCGAGCGAATCGCGCAGCATGTTCAGGTTCTCCTCGAGCGTGGTTTGCAGCACCTTAATCACATGCAGGGTCCACACCTTGCCGTAGATGTGGCACACTGGCGCGTGGGTCTCGAGTATGGCTTTGAGGTTGCGGTCCCTGGCCGCCTGGGTTCCGGGTCTGCGGGTCGCGCCGAACACGGTGAGCTTGGCCTTCAGGTCGAGGTTCCGCACCTCCTGAAAAAACTCGAGGTCTTTCTCGAACACCTGGGGCCAGCCGCCCTCGAGATAGGTCACGCCCAGGCTGTCAATGAGTTTGGCGATTCGCAATTTGTCCGGCACGGTCACGTTGATGTCTTCCATCAGCACGCCTTCGCGCAGGGTGGTCTCGAGTAGGGTGAGGTTGTTCATAGCAGTAGGGTACCGCGCCGCGCTCGAGGGTGTCAGGGTCTTTTGGTAGGTTCACTCAAAACCATTTCGGAATCCAAATTTGATACTCTCGACCCGGTATGAGATATCATAGCCGTGATATCCTTCATCTGGAGGCGACCATGAAAGCCAAAATTTCCGACGCCATGCGCTCTATTCTGAACGATCCTCGAGCCAGTAAGGAGCTACCCGACGCTATTCGCACGGCACGCAGTGGACAAGCCACGATTATTGAGGCCGGGGGCAAAAAGTATCAGGTGTTTACCGACGCTCAACAAGCCGCAGATGCCTACAAGAAGCTCGAGCGCACCCGCTGAAGCATGAACATCGCTTTCCCAGCAGTGCTGCTTTTCATGTTGGTGCTGCCGGGTCTCCTGTTTCGGTACACATATCAGCGCGGTTTCTTTCGACGCAGCCCCATCACCGTCCCCAGTTTCACCGAAGACCTGGGCTTTAGCATCCTTTGGGCGGTCGTTCTACACGCAATATGGCTCAATATATTTTCAATCGCTGGCTTGCGAATTGATTATGGAACCCTCCTGACCTTGCTCATCGGGCAGTTCGGCAAAGACCAAGCTTATCTC
>Ga0123336_10000890_pt1 | contig 28724 bp, 29 predicted proteins | sample SSSSmetaG_FD_96466 | JGI IMG/M metagenome (GOLD analysis project Ga0123336, IMG submission 96466) | Glacier valley bacterial and archeal communities from Borup Fiord, Nunavut, Canada, to study Microbial Dark Matter (Phase II) - ​SSSS metaG | ecosystem: Environmental > Aquatic > Freshwater > Ice...
CTGCTGCGAGAAGTCGCGGATTTTGCTCGGCATGGTGGCCGAGAACAGCAGCGTCTGCCGGTCGGTGGGCAGCTGGCGCACGATGTTGAAGATGTCGTCGGCGAAGCCCATGTCCATCATCTTATCGGCCTCGTCCAGCACCAGGTACTTGATTTGGTCGAACTTCACGTAGCCCATTTGCAGGTGCGCGATGAGGCGGCCGGGCGTGGCGATGATGATGTCGGCCCCGGAGGTGAGGGCGCGCTTCTGCTGCTCCCAGCCCTCGCTTTTGCCCCCGCCGTAGATGGCGATGCTGCTGGCCTCGACGTAGTAGCCGAAGCCCATCACCTGTTCGTCAATTTGGGTGGCCAGCTCGCGGGTGGGCACCAGGATGAGGGTGGTGGTGTGGCCGTGCTTGGCGTGCGAAATCTTGTCGAGCAGCGGCAGCAGGTAGGCGGCGGTTTTGCCGGTGCCGGTCTGGGCGCACGCAATGAGGTCTTTGCCGTCGAGGATTTTGGGGATGGCCTGCTCCTGCACGGGGGTGGCCTGCTGGTAGTTCATGGCGTCGATGCCGGCCAGCAGGTCGTCATGGAGCTTAAATTCGTGAAACGTCAAGGTTCAGCTGATAAAAGTTGGTAAAGGGCTGACCGTGATGCCGAGGCCAGCAAACCGCTTGATTTGCGGCAAAGATACAGCGGTTAGGGCGCTGGTTTTTTGTTGTGGCATCAGAGCAGTAGCCGGTGCCTTACGTCATGCTGAGCTGGTCGAAGCATCTTTACTTCGGGAGTAATTTTATCAGCTCAACGAAGCGAGAGAGATGCTTCAACCAGTTCCGCATGACGTTGTTTCTTCCTCCGATTCCACCCCCATCCCATGCCCACTCTCGACCGTTTTTCCACCCAGGCCGCCGACTACGCCCGCTACCGCATCGATTACCCCGCCGAGCTGTACGACTGGTTGCTGCCGCAAGTACCGGCCCGCGAGCGGGCTTGGGACTGCGCCACCGGCAACGGCCAGGTGGCGGCCGTGCTGGCCCAATCATTCGTGCGGGTAGATGCCACTGACCTCAGCGAAAAGCAACTGGCCCAGGCCCCACCGCTGCCCAACGTGCACTACCAAGCCGCCCGCGCCGAGCACACGCCCTTTCCCGACCGGCGCTTCGACCTCATCACCGTGGCCCAGGCCGTGCACTGGTTCGAGCCCGCGGCCTACCACGCCGAAGTGCGCCGCGTGGCCCGTCCGGGCGCGGTACTGGCCGAATGGGGCTATAATTTCTGCCGCGCCGACTGCGCCGCCGTCAACGCGGCCCTCGACCGCTTCCACGACGAAACCTCCGCGCCGTACTGGGACGCCAACCGCGGGCACATCACCGACGAATACGCCCGCATTCCCTTTCCATTTGCCGAGGTGCAACACGCCCGGTTTGCCGCCACGCGGCAGTGGACGGCGGGCAACATGCTGGGGTATCTAGGCACTTGGTCGGCCGCGGCCAACTACGCCCGGCAACACGACGGCGCCGACCTGACGGCCCTGGTGGCCGACGAGCTGACGCAACTGTGGGGCTCCGGGCCGCGGGAAGTTACGTTCCCGGTGTTTGCGCGGACGGGGCGCGTGGAATAAGTGGTGGTTTCCGCCGTTACCACTGCGTACTCATTCTTCCGATATGACTTCCGCGTTTATTTGGCTCCGGGCCGTGGGGCTGTTCTACCGCAGCGTGGCGCCGTTCACGGTGGGTATATCGGTGTTGATAGTGGGGGCGGGGCTGCTGCCGGCCCTGGTCGAAGGCGGGGCCAGCGGCTCGCGGCCGCTGCTGGTGCTCGTCAAGCTGGCCACGGCGCCTGTGGTGTGGTACCTGGCCGAGCGGACCCGGCCGCACCAGTATTGGTTCTACTTAAACCTCGGCATATCGCGCCGGCGGCTGTGGGCCGGCGCGGCAGCCCTCGATACCTTGCTGTTCGTTGCGCTGGCCGAAGCAGTTCGGGTCAGTTTTGTCGCTTTGAAATGAGCCGGAATTCCTTTTCATCGGTCGGCCCGCACGTGCTGGAAGCCGACGGCATCCGCGTGGCGTTTGGAACGCGGGAGGTGCTCACGGGCGTGTACCTGCGGGTGCAAACCGGCCAGGTTGTGGGCCTGCTCGGCCGTAACGGCAGCGGCAAGTCCACGCTGCTCCAAACCGTGTTCGGGGCCCGCGCCGTGCCCGACGCCTCGGTGCGCGTGAACGGCCGGCGCGCCGTGCCCGCCTTCCAAACGCCGGGCCTGCTCAACTACCTGCCGCAGGCGCCGCTGCTGCCCGCGCGCCTCTCGTTGCGCCAAGCCGCCCGGCTGCTGCGCATCGACCCCGACCGGGCCACAGCCAACTTTCCGGAACTGCGCCCGCACCTCAACCAGCGCCCCGGCGAGCTGTCGGGCGGCACGGCGCGGCTGCTGCAGGTGCTGCTGCTGTTGCACGCCCGCACGGCTTTTTCGTTGTTCGATGAGCCGTTTACCGGCCTCATGCCCGTGCACATCGAAGCCCTGGCCGAAGAATTTCAACAAGCCAAACAACGCAAGGGCCTGCTGCTGACCGACCACCGCTACGCCGAAGTGTTGCCCTTGTGCGACGTGGTGTACCTGCTGCACCAGGGCCGCTTGCATAAGCTGGAGGGCGATGTGCGGGAGCAGCTGCGCGATTACGGATATTTGGCCAGTTAAATTCAATTGCGCTGGTCGGTTCCGGCCCATTCCTCGGTCATGCCCATGAGTTCTCCTTTGCCCTTCGCCCACTTGCGTATTATTGAGTTGGCCTCGGTGCTGGCCGGGCCGCAGGTGGGCCAGTTTTTTGCCGAGCTCGGGGCCGAGGTGCTGAAGGTGGAAAGCCCGGCTGGCGACGTGACCCGCACCTGGCGGACCTCCGCTGAAACAACCGCTGCCGTCGCGGCTGGGGACGCGTCGGTTTCGGCCTATTTCGCGGCTTCCAACTGGGGTAAAAAATCCCTGATCCTGGACCTGACCTCTGCCGCCGGCCGCGCTAAGCTGCACCGGCTGGCCGCTGCCGGCGACATCGTGCTGGCCAGCTACAAGCCCGGCGATGCCGAAAAGTTGGGCGCCGACTACGCCACCCTGGCCCAGGAAAACCCGCGCCTGCTGTACGGCCACCTCACCGGCTACGGCCCCGGAAACACCCGGGCCGGCTACGACGCCGTGCTGCAAGCCGAAGCCGGCTTCATGCACCTCAACGCCGCCGGCCCGGGCCAGCCGCCCCAAAAAATGCCCGTGGCCATGGTGGACCTGCTGGCCGCCCACCAACTCAAAGAAGGCCTGCTCACGGCCCTGTTTCAACGCGAGCAAACCGGGCGCGGGGCCTTGGTGCAGGTAAGCCTACTGGACAGTGCGCTGGCGGCTTTGGCCAACCAAGCGGCCACGTACCTGGTGACCGGCCACGACCCGCAGCCCCTCGGCTCGGGCCACCCCAGCATTGTGCCCTACGGTACGGTGTACGGCGCCCGCAACGGCCGCCAACTGGTGCTGGCCGTGGGCTCGGATGGGCAATTCCGGCAGCTGTGCGCCGCGCTGGGCCGCCCCGCGTGGGCCGAGGACCCGCGCTTTCACACCAACGCGGCCCGCGTGGCGCACCGCGTGGCGCTGGAAGCGCTGCTCACCGACGGCATCGCGGCGCTCGACGGGGACGCGCTGCTGGCCGACCTGGCGCGGCGCGCCGTGCCGGCCGGCGCCGTGCGCACGGTGGGGGAGGCGCTGGCGCAGCCCGCCGCCCAGCCCATGCGGCTGCCGGCGACCGGGGGCTTTGGCCCGGGCCTGCGCACGGTGGCGTTTCGCAGCCCGCAGTGGCCGGCGGTGGAGGCTTTGAGCGCGCCGCCGGGACTTGACGCCCACGCGGGCACTGATTTTGCCGAGGCGTCCCGGCCGCTGATTGAAACTGCGGAACCGCGTCCTTCCGTACTTCCCAAGCCGTAAGCGGCACGGCGTTTCCTTTATCCTTTTGCGCGGCCGGTGTCCGGGCGCCTCATTTCCCTCGCATGGCCAAATCACCTTCCAAAAGAACCGCCGAGCCCGAGTTGTTCAGCCACGCTGAAACGGTTGTGCCAGCCCCCGAAGCCCGGCCCGCCCCGGCCAAGAAAAAAGCCGCCAGCCTGGTCAAAAGCGCCGCTGTCAGCAAATCCCGCCAGGCCGCAGCCGGCGCTGCCGCCACGCCCGCCGCCCTCAGTGGTGCCACCGCCACCGACAACCGGCCCACCGCCGAAGCCGGCTCGCCCACCCAACCCCCCGCCGACCGCCTCAACGAAATCTTCGACGGCCTCAAGCAAAAATCAACGGCCAAGCAGGCTATTTTTCGCAACACCCAGGCGGCGTTCGACTGCTTGCGGCTGGTGTCGCAGGAGCTGGTGGTGGAGCTCACGCGCCGGCTCACGCCGCTCGATTCGAGCGTGCTCATCGAGTACCGCTCCATCAACGACATGGAGTATCACATCCGGTTTTCGGGCGATTTGCTGGTGTTCGTCATGCATTCCAACGTCGTGACGTTTCCCGACGACTACGGCCCCATGCCCAGCAGCTACGTGGCGGCCGATTTCCGGCGGCGCTTTTTCGGGCACATCATGGCCTACAATTTCATGGCCGACAGCATCAAGTACCAACGCCTCAACGACCCCGGCTACCTGGTGGGCCGCCTGCTGGTCAACATCGACAACCACTACTTCCTCGAAGGTGTGCAGCAGCTGGAACTGCCCGACAACGACATGTCGGACAACGCCATCACGCCCAGCGCCATGCGCCTGTTCGTGGAAAGCGCCATGATTGCCGCCGTCAACAACGACCTCATTGCCCCGCTGTTGCCCGAAATCCAGAAAATCAGCGTGAAGCAAAAGCTGGAAAACCAGCAAGTGAGCCGCGGCAGCAAAGTGGGCTTCAGCTTTTCGCACCAGCAAAGCTTCGAGTAGCCAGACGCCTGCTCAAAATGAACGTTTTGCCAATCTGGCGTCCGCTCAGCCGAAGCATCTCCGCCTCGGAAGGAATCAATGCCTTTACAACGAAGCAGCAGAGACGCTTCGACAAGCGGACGTCAGATTGGCAGGACGTTTAGGTACGCCGGCCGTAGCCCACCTTTTGGCGCACCTTAGCCAGCACGCCAGCGCCGTATTCCTGGGCCCGCGTGGCCCCAATGGCCAGTTGCGCATCTAACTCGGACAAGTTGTTCAGGTAAAAACCGAACCGCTCCCGCTCCGGGCCGAAACGGCGCAAAATCAGCTCGTACAACGCCTGCTTGGCGTGGCCGTAGCCGTAGCCGCCGGCCTCGTAGTTCTGGCGCAGGGCGGCCGTTTCGGCGGGCGTGGCCAGCAGCGAATACAGCTTGAAAGTGACGTCGGTGTCGGGGTTCTTGGGCGCTTCGAGCGGCGTGCTGTCCGAAATAATGGACTTCACGGCCTTCAACAGCTCTACTTCCGGCGCAAACACGTCGATGATGTTGCCGTAGCTTTTGCTCATTTTGGCACCGTCGGTGCCGGGAATGGTCATCAGTTGAGCGTCAACGCGGGCCTGGGGCTCCACCAGTGTGTCGCCGTAGCGGGCGTTGAAGGCGTGGGCAATGTCGCGGGCTATTTCGAGGTGCTGCACCTGGTCTTTTCCTACGGGCACGATTTCGGCGTCGTAGAGCAGGATGTCGGCCGCCATCAGCACGGGGTAGGTGAAGAGGCCGGCGTTCACGTCCGAGAGTTTGTCGGATTTGTCCTTGAACGAGTGGGCGTTGGCCAGCATCGGGTAAGGCGTAAAGCAGCTCAGGTACCAGGTCAGCTCGGTCACCTGCGGCACGTCGGACTGCCGGTAAAACAGGTTTTTCTCGGTGTCGAAGCCGCAGGCCAGCCAGGCCGCCGCCACGGCGTAGGTGTTGGCGCGCAGCACTTCGGGGTCGCGCACGGTGGTGAGCGAGTGCAAATCGGCGATGAAATACAGCGAGTCGTTGGCTGGATTTTTCGACAGCTCGATGGCCGGGAGAATGGCGCCGAGCAGGTTGCCCAGGTGGGGGCGGCCGGTGCTCTGGATGCCGGTGAGGATGCGGGACATGGGGAGGATTAGGGTTTCAGGCGCACGCCTTGGTTGTAGGCGCGCACCGCGTCAACGAGTTGCGCCCGGCTGACGCCGTTGGTGGCAAACCGGCGCTGCAACACCGGGTCGGCCGGGAACAGGGCGGCCACGAAGCCGCCGGGCGCCAGCTTGGCGTCGAAACCCGGCGTGTGGCCGGGCGCGTAGGCAAAGAAAACGTTGGTGCCGGACTTGCGCAGCACCGGCAGCTTCACAAGGGCCTTGAAGTTGGTTCCCATTTCGACCTGGTAGTAATAATAAAACAGCTCCACCGGCCCGGTTTCGAGCACTTCCAGCAGCACGGGGTCACTGAATTGCGCATCGGCGCCGCTGCGGAACCGGAAATCAATCACCCGCACAAACCGATGGCTTTCAACGGTGAACGCCGTGACTTCGCTGGTGCGAAACCGGCGCTCCTTGCCGTTTTTCACGCCCACCATCATGGTGGGGCTGCCGTTTTCGGCCAGCATCAGCTTCAGCGAAGCCGCGCCTTTGGCGCCGGTGGCCAGCTGGTAGGTGCCGGGCGCGAAGCTGAACTGGGCTCGCGCTATGTCAGGCAGAAAAAGGGTTCCCGCCGCAACCAGCAAATAGACTAAGCGTGCCGAAATAATCATTGAGAAGCGGCATGATTTAGTGCGTCAGTGCCAAGCAGCTGCCGAGGTGCGGGTAGCCGGGGCTTTAGCTGCCAACGATAATGCGGAACGTAAATGAGCATGTTACCGTATGGGCTGGTTAGCTCGGTGCATATACTCGGGAAAATTGTCAAAAGTAGCAAGGCCATCGGCCACCGCTTGCTGTAGCTCGGGCCATTGACCCAGGCCGTTGGCGAGTCGCTGACGGTAGGCCTTGCCTCCTTTTTTATGGTTGTTCGGGCCCACGATAAAAGATTTTTCGCTCCGTCGGCGCCACAGGTACGTGGTAAAATACGTCGTCATATCTCCGGTAGGCTCAGTTGTGTGATAGAGCGCAAGTTGCAGCTGACCAGTGGTATCTGCGTATTCTATAAATGCATGCTCGGCATAGTATTCATGTTCTCCGAACTCAAAATTAAAAAATCCTTGGGGCACCAGCGTATGACCATCGATTGTAAAAGATTTTATCGCCGCTGCCGGTATTTTTTCCTTTCGGTCAACGTACAAATTTGATTTGCTACGGGTTTCGAATTGCAAATTGCCTTGGCCCGATGTGCCATTTACTAGTGTGTAAATGCCCTGTCCCATAAGATAAGTTATGGCGTATCGGCTGGCTAAGCGTTGCGCTGCGCCCTGCTCAGCAAGTAATAAGCAAGTGGCTAAGACAAGGCCAGTAAACAGTTTACGACAATTGGTCAAAATCATACACTTGCGTTATTAAAGGCTTCTTCCTGCAGTTCGGCGGTTTCTTCGGCGCCCAGGTAGCGGTCAATCAGGAAATGGGCCAGGTAGAGCATCGGCGTGAGCAGAATCGCCGCCGCAAACTTGTACCAGTAGTTGGTGTTGGCCACCGAAATAACCTGGTCGAGCGTCCAGTTGCCGAACAAGTAAAAGGCCACGTACAGCACCACGAACGAATCGACGAGCTGCGAAATGAGCGTGGAGCCCGTGGCGCGCAGCCAGATGTAGCGCCCGCCCGTGGCCTTGCGGATGGCCGCAAAGATGGTGGCATCGAGCACCTGCCCCACGGCAAACGCCACGATGGAGCCGGTGATGATGCCAAGGCCCTGCCGGAAAATGCTTTGGTAGGCGAAATCAATGTTGAAGGGCCGGCCCAGGTTGTCGGCCTTGTTCACGTCGAGCCAGAAATCGGCCGGCGGCAGCTTGGTGGTGAGGTAGATAACGCCGAAGGCAAACAGGATGAGCGCCACCGTGAGGTAGCTGATACGCAGCACGCCGGCCTTGCCGAAGTACTCGTTGATGATGTCGGTGGTCACAAACACCACCGGCCAGATGAGCACGCCGGCCGTGAGGCTGCCGGGCAGGCCCATCAGCTTGTCGGCCGAGAAAATCTTGACGCCGATGATTTCGGCCAGCAGCGCATTCACAATGAAAATGCCGCTGAGCACGAGGTACAGCTGTTGTTTGCGGTTAGCAAAAGTATTCATGGGGAAAATCGTTGTCATCCTCATCTGGCGTCTGCGTAGCGAAGGACCTTGTTACCAAAGAACAGCTTGCAGAAATAGCAAGCGGCGCGAGCGTGATAAGGTCCTTCGCTACGCGGACGCCAGATGAGGATGACAAGAAAATAGTGAGAGTTGAAGAAGAGCTATAAGCTCACCGTCAGGCCCTCGGTGGCCAGCTCGGCGGTGGGAAATACCTCTTGGGCCTCGTGCAGCAGCGGCTCCAGGGCCTTGTAGCGGCTGGAGAAATGGCCCAGCAGCAGGCGTTTCACCCCGGCCAGCTCGGCCAGTTGGGCGGCCTGGCGGGCGGTGCTGTGGTGGGTTTGGGCGGCGCGCTCCCGGAGGTCTTCCAGGAAGGTGGCCTCGTGGTACAGCAGGTCGGCGCCGCGGATGAGCTCGGCCAGGGCCGGGGTGTATAGGGTATCGGAAAAGAAGGCGTAGCGGCGCGGGGTGGGCACCGGGCCGGCCACGTCGGCGTGGCGCAGGCCGGGTTGCTGGTCGTCGGCGGCCAGGTCTTCGCCCTGGGCCAGGCGGGCCAGTTGCTGGGGACTGAGGCCGGCGGGCAGTTTTTCTTTGAGGAGGTTGGCGCGGCGCGGCTTTTCAGCGAACAGGTAGCCCGCGCACGGAATGCGGTGGCGCATGGGCAGCGTGGCCACGGTCACGTTGGCGTCTTCGTACACCACGGCGTGGGCTTCGGTGTCCACGGCCGTGAATTCCATCGCGAAGCCCAGCTGCATGCCCGACACCCGCGCCTGGGTCAGCAGCACCTCGTCGAGGCCGGGCGGACCAACGATGCACAGCGGCAGCGTGCGGCCCTGCAAGTGCATGGTGCCCAACAGCCCAAACAGCCCGAAGTAGTGGTCGCCGTGCAGGTGCGAGATGAAGATGGCCCGCAGGTGGTGGGGCCGCACGCGGTACGCTAGCATTTGCCACTGCGCGCCTTCGCCGCAGTCAATCAGGTAGTGGTAGGCGCCCACCGTGAGCACCTGCGCTGTGGGGTGGCGGGCCAGCACCGGCGTGGCGGACGCCGAACCCAGAATCTTCAGCTCGAAAGTCAAGTTTAGCGGTTAGCTAGAAGCCGTTGGCGGTTAGATTTTTATGTTGAAATGGGGGGATGGGAGCGTCTGTCAACCAAAAAAATTGGCTGCCAGCTGTTGCGCTCCCCAAAAGAAGGCTAACAGCTAACAGCCAAGTGGCGCATCAAGACACCCGCTAACAGCTCACAAAAAGCTATTCCTTGTCCGTCAGGTCGCGCTCGATGGCGTGCAAAAACACCCGGTCGATGCCTTCTTCCACGGTGGGCAGGATGTGCAGCACCGACTCCAGCTTGCTGATGGTGATGAGCTTGAGCACGTGGTCCTGCAAGCCGGTGAGCACCAGCAGGCCGCCCGTGGAGTTGCACAGCCGGTTGGCAATGAGGATGGAGCTGAGGCCCGACGAGTCGGTGTACTTCACGTTAGTGAGGTCGAGAATCAGGTTGTTGATGCCTTCAGCGTTGAGCTTCACGAATTCCGATTTGAGGTCGGGCGCCACGGTGGTGTCGAGCTTCTTCTCCTCAATGGTAATGATGGTGTAGCTATCTTTTTTATCAATCGTGTACTTCATACAGCGTGAGGCGAGGGAGGTAAGAGAACGGCGAAGGTAAAGAAAAAACCCAAAATCTTGGGTGAAGCTGGCTAATGTTTTGTGGGCGCGCGCGGGGCGGCGGGCGGCCCGGCAAAGGTAAGCGAGGCCCAGGTCGACTGCCAGTCGGCGTGGTCGCGCTGCCGGAGCGGCGCCTCCGTCATGTGCACCGCGGCCAGGAGGTAGGGCCCCGGGCCGGACAGACGTAACAAAATGCGGCCGTTTTGGTTGGCGCGGGTGGTAAAATGGGTGGTGGGCAGGCCGCCGGGTTGGCGCTGCCACACCTGCACTGCCGCCCCGAAGGCCGGCTTGCCGCCGCGTAGCACGCGCACGGTCAGGGCTTTGTCGGCGGCCAGGCGGTAGGGGTTTTGCTCGGGCACCAGCTCCAGCGGCAAGCCGTAATAGTGGCGGCAGGCGCTGTCGGAGGCCGCGGGCGTGGCCGCCGCGTCGCCCACCTGGATGAGCGTTTTGGCGCAGCGCCGGTAGGTTTCGCGGCCGGGCGTGGCGGTTTGGTCGCGCTCCTGGCGCAGCTTCAGGGGGTAGTCGAGGCCTTCCTCCCGCAGATAGGCGGTGAACTGCTCGGCGGGCAACTCGATGAAGGAATTGGTGCTTTGGAGCAGCACCACGTGGGTGCCGGGCCGGGCAAAGGCGAAGGCCGTGCGAAAGGTATCGGCAGGCGCAAAGCCGGGCGCGGGCGTGAGGTCGGTGGAGTCGCCCGGGGCGGGACCGTAGCGGACCAGACGCAGCACCTTGGCGGCCTTGGTGGTCCAGGGCTCGCCCTTGAAACCGGCCCCGATGAAGGTGTGCACGTTCACCGCCTGGCCCGGCTGCAGGCGGAAGCGCGGGGCTTCGAGCCAGAACTCGTGGGCGAAGGCGGTGGTGGAAAGAAGGGCGAGAACGAGCAGGAACGTACGTGTCATGAGTTGTGATTGCACTCGTCTGTCATTGCGAGCGAAGCGCGGCAATCTGTCCTGTTACTGCGAATACTTTTCTGTGACCGGACACACCCTGCTCCATCAATACAAGGATGCGTTACAACTCGGGACCAGTCGCGGAGAGAGGGCGGATTGCCGCGGCTCCGCCTCGCAATGACAGTTCCTGCTCAACGCCGCTCCAGCGCCAGGGCGTAGGCCCGGTCGTAGTGCACGCGCAGGTTCTTCCAGTCGAATAATTCGGCGGAGCTTTCCACGGCGTTGCGCTGCATGATGCGCTCGCGGCGGCTGAGCTGCACGAATTGCCAGAGCATTTCGGTGAGTTCTTCGGCCGACTCATCGAAGGATTTTTCCTGGCGGTGCACCACGAAAATTCCCTTCGATTCGGGGTCCGGAATGGTTTGGAGCACGTAGTCGCCAAAGCCGGACAGGTCGGAAGTGATGGCGGGCACGCCGCGGGCCACGCATTCGAGCGGGGTGTAGCCCCAGGGTTCGTAGTAGCTCGGGAATACGCCCAGGTGGCAGCCGCGCACAAACTGGCCGTACTCCATGCCGAGCAGGGGCGAGGCGGGCGACACGAAATCGGGGTGGTACACCATTTTCACCCGGTCGTGCTGGTTGTTCAGCAGGTCGGCCCGCCGCATAAAGTCCAGGATGTCGTCGTCCTGGTCGTTCACCAGGTTGTGGGTGATGACCGGGGGCAGGGCGTTGGTTTTCCAGCTTTGCAGGGTGCGGCGGTAGCGCAGCTTCCAGTAGTCGTCCACCATGGTGCCGAGCTCGGGCAGCTTGTGGTCGGAGCTGGCGGCGGCGGCGTAGAACAGCCGCTCGCCCACCTGCTGCTCGATGGCGCGGCAGGTTTCGTGCACCTCGTCCAGCATGGCGCGGCGCTCGAGCACCTGCGGGTTGATGCTGGTGAAGGGGCGTTTGGTGATGAAAAACATCACCACCTGGCCTTCCAGCCCGCTTTCCTGCAGGCGGTGGTTGAGGCGGGCCAGGGCCTCCAGGGTCAGGTCGAAGCCCTTGTTGTGGTACTCGTAGCGGCCCGAGGTGAAGAGGTACAGCGTCTTGTCCAGGTCGAAGGAATACGACTGGAAGAAATGCGCCATCACAAACTCGTGAATCTTGGCCTTGTACTGCTGGTGCAGGTTCTGGAACTCGTGCAGGGCCACGAACCGCTCGATGTTGAGGCCGTTGGGCAGCACCGCGTCGGGTATTCGGTCCAATAAATAAATGCACTCGCGCACCGTCAGCTCGCTCACGGTGGTGAACACGTGGCTGCCGTGGGCGGCGGCGCGCTCCATGCGCACGGCGGGCTCGATGTTGAACTTCTTGGCCTCAGCTTCCCAGTTTACCCACATGAGGTGGTTGTAGAAATCGGCGTCGTTCATGGCCAGGTAGCGGCCCAGTAAGGTGGCGTGGGTGGTGAAGAGCAGGTGCACCGGCACCTGCAGGCGGCGCAGCTCGGGAATGGCCACGCCGGTCATCCACTCGTGGAAGTGGCCCAGCAGGCGCTGCCCGGCCGGCACCTGGGCCGCCACGTGCTGGAAAAACACGGTGGTGAGGTGCCCAAAGGCCACCACCTGGTGCAGCAGGTCGTCGGTGTCGGGCGCCGGGATGCCGTGGCGCTGCCACAGCTCGCCCTTGAGCTGGCCCAGCCGGCCGTAGGCCTGAAAGGGGTTGATGAGCACCACGCGGGGCCGCCCCGTCACGAGCCAGGTGCCGAGGTGCACGTCGTAGCCCTGGGCGCGCATAGCGCGCACGGCGGCGGCAAACGGGTCGGCGGCCGTATGCAGAGCCAAGTCGTCCATGGGCTCGAATTCGCCCTGCGCCTGGTTGGGGAAGTAAGGGCCCAGCAGGCAGTACCGTTCGCCCCAGGCCGGCACGGTGGCCGGCACCTTGCTGCGGATAACGGTGTAGATGCCGCCCACCTGGTTGCAGACTTCCCAGGCCACTTCCACCAGCAAGGCGTCGGGAAACAGGGCGTCGGGGGCGTTGGGGGTGGACTGCATGGTGGGCGAGGGCGAAAAAGGGCGAAGCGTGAACGGCGCGAAAGGTAAGCCACTGGCCGCGCGCATGCCACGGCCCGCGGGCTTTTTTTGCGGCGCGGTTCAAAAACCCCCGGCCGGGCCCGCCGAAACTTCGTTACGCATGGCTTGTTGGTTGCCCTGCGGTTCCGGCGGCCGGCTTTGTCCAGGCCGGCAGCTACCCCTTTTTCACCCGATAACTTCTTGCCGGTCATGGCCGATACCACCAACGTCCTCGTTCTCGAAACCCCCATTTTGCCAGCCCTGGCCCAGCGCCGCAGCCCGCGCGCCTACAGCAGCCAGCCCGTGCCGGCCGAGGCCTTGCGCCAGGTATTTGCCGCCGCTTCGTCGGCCGCGTCCTGCTTCGGCGAGCAGCCGTGGCGCTTCCTGGTGGGCAGCCAAACCAGCAGCCCCGAGGCGTTCCAAAAAATTCTTGGTGCGCTGGCCGAGTTCAACCAGGCCTGGGCCAAAGCGGCACCGGTGCTGGCCATCAGCATCGCCAAAACCACGTTTTCGCACGACGGCAACCCCAACGCCTGGGCCCGGCACGACGTGGGCCAGGCCGCGGCCACCCTCGCCATTGAAGCCGTGGAGCTGGGCCTGCAAATCCACCAAATGGCTGGCTTCTCGGCCGACGCCGCCCGCGCCGCCTTCGGCATCCCGGCCGGCTACGAGCCGGTGGCCGTGTTCACCCTCGGCTACCCCGGCGACCCGGCCGCCCTGCCCGAGGGCCTGCGCGACAAGGAAACCGCGCCCCGCACCCGCAAGCCCCTGGCCGAGTTCCTGTTCGAAGGCGCTTGGCCGGCGCTGGAAGGCGAACGGTACGATTAGGCCCCGGTGTAGCGACGGGGGCGGCAACCTCACCCCCTGACCCCCTCTCTTTTGGAGAGGGGGTCAGGGGGTGAGGTTGCCGCTTACCCTTCCTGCGACAACACCAGCACCGCGTACGGCGCTAGGCCGATGCGGCCGTGCCAGGCGTAGCCGTCGTAGTCGCCCGCCTCGGCCTCGATGCCGAAGCTGTCGAAATCTCCGAATTCTTCGTCGTAGCCTTTCCAGTCGCTGTTGAAGCGGACTTGCCAATGGCCGGGGCCGGGCAGGCCCAAGGTGTAGGCCTCGTGGGCTTGGTTGGCGAAGTTGGCCACTACCAGCGTGGTGTCGCCGGGGCCGCCCTCGCCGTCGGCCCAGCGGGCGAAGGCCATCAGCTTGGCCGCGTCGTTGACGTGAAACACGTGGGTGTGCTGCCCGCCCAGGCCGCGGGTGTGGCCGTGCACGTTGCGGCGCAGGCCGATGAGGTCGCGGTAGAGGCGCACGAGGCCGGCGCGCGCGGCCACGTCGGCCCAGGCCAGCGGCTCGGCGTCGTTGAAGGCGCCCAGGGCCAGGAACTCCTGGCCCTGAAACAGCATCGGGATGCCGGGGGCCGTGAGCACCAGGGCGGCGCCCAGCACGGTGCGCTTCTTGGAAAAATAGCCGTCGGCCGCGCCGGGCATGATTTCCTCGGCCACGCGGCTCTTGCCGTTGGCCACTTCGTCGTGGCTTTCGGTGTAGATGACGCGCCGAAACGCGTCGTCGTTGTACGACTCGGAGATGGCCCCGGCCACGGCCTGCATGTTGCGGTCGGCGTCGTGGTGGGCGGTGAGGGCCTCCACGACGGGGTACACAAACGAGCTGTCCCACTGCGAGTCGAAGCCCTGCCCGCCCTCGGCCACGCCCGCCGTGATGCCGGCGTTGCCGCGCATGTCCTCGGCGATGGTGATTTTCCAGGGCATGGTCTGGTCGATTTCCTCGTTAATCCAACGCATCAGGTCCCAGCCCTCGGGCAGGTTGGCGCCCGGGTCTTCTTCGCCGTGCACGTTGCGGATGAAGGCGATGGCGTCCATGCGCAGGCCGTCGCAGCGGTAGTCCTGCAGCCACATCAGGGCGTTGTCGCGGATGTACTGACGCACTTCGGGGCGCTCGTAGTTGGGGCGGTTGTCGCCCCAGGGCGTATGGGCGCGCCAGTCGTTGTAGAAGTAGATGCCGCCGCCGCCGTTTTCCTGCCAGCCGTCGAACTGCCACAGGTCCAAGTCGCCGGGGCCGAAGTGGTTGTACACCACGTCGAGCACCACCGCAATGCCGTGCTCGTGGGCCTGCTTCACCAGTTCCTTGAACGCCACCGGCCCGCCGTAGTCGCTTTCGAGGGCAAACGGGCAGGCCGGGTTGTAGCCCCACGAGCGGCTGCCCGGAAACTCGGTGGCCGGCAGCAGCTCGATGCAATTAATACCCAAGTCGCGCAGGTAGGGCAGCTTTTCGGCCACGCCGAGGAAGGTGCCCACCTGCTCGGGGTTGGGCGCGTTGAAGGTGCCCACGTGCAGCTCGTAAATCACCAATTCGTTCCAGGCCGGCATCTGGAAATGGTCGTCGCCCCAATCAAACACCGGGTCGTGCACCACCGAGGAGCCGGCCGAATTGGTCATTTGCCGGGCGTAGGGGTCGTTGCGGGTGAACTCCTGCTGGCCGTTGCGCAGGTGAAACTTGTACTCGGCGCCCGGCCGCACACCGGCCACGTCGGCGGCCCAATAGCCGTCGGCTTCCGGTTGCAGCGGGTTTTTGGCGGCGTCCCAGTCGTTGAAAGGGCCGACGACGGCCACCGCGTCGGCGTGGGGCGCCCACACCCGGAACGTGGTGCCGGCGGCGTGGGGCACGGCGCCCATGCCGGGCTGGGGCGTGGGGCCGGCGCCGGCCCGGGGAGCGCCGGCCGGGGCGGTTCTGGCAGAGGCTTTGGGGGCGGAGGTGGCGCGGGAAGCGGGTTTGGAAGCGGAAGCGTGGGGCATTGAGTAGACGCAAGCCGCCGGTCCAGGCGGCCGAAAATGCGGCCGGTACCGGGCAGGGGTTAGCTGAACCATACGAAACTGCCGGGCTTTTGGCCAAACGTGCCCCGGGGCCGGCGGCCCGGCCCAATTTGGACGCCGCTGTATTTCTGCCGACCTTTTCCGGCATGAACGCCGCTACCGCACCCGCCACCGAGGGCCGCACCGTCCTCTACCACCGCCGCCACGCCAAAATGCAGCGCGCCAAAAGCCTGAGCCACGTGGGCCCGGCCGTGGTGTTGCTGCTGGCGGTGGCGCCGGTGCTGGGCGGCACCGAGGCGTTCACGCCGCTGACGGCGCTGGAGTTTCTGGTGGGGACGGCCTACCTCGTGCTGATGGTGCGTGAGCTGCGCCACCTGCGCCACAACCCCTTCCACCGCGAGCCGGTGGCGTGGCTCGAACTGTCGGCCGCCGCCATTCTGGCCTTTGAAAGTTACCACATCTGGCACCGCCACCACGCAGCCGAACTGGCCAGTGGCGTGCACCGCGTGCACATCCTACCGTGGATATACGCGGCCACGGCCCTGGCTTTCGTGGTCATGGCTTTTCGGATGAAGCAAATGGACGGCCGCCGCTTCCTGCATTTGCACGCCCAGGGCTTTGCCGTGCGCACCAACCGCCTGGGCCGGGCCCAGGAATTCGGCTGGGCCGACCTGGCCGCCGTGGCGCCCGCCGGCCCCGCCGACGTACTGGTGCGCCGGCCCGCCGGCCAGCAGCACCGTATTTCTTTCGCTCAGGTGCACAACGGCGCCGCGTTTCGTGACCATCTGCTGGCGCACGTGGCCCAGCGCCAACCCCCGGCGCCCGAAGCGGGCTGAACCGGCACTACCGACAACTTTAGCGGCTTGTCCGGGGTTTTCGGGGTAATCTTTGCCCTGCATTTCGCTTGCCCATGCCCCGTCCCAAACCCGTTGTTTTCGGCCTTTATGGCTGGTCGCCCGCCTACGGCTTCCGCTACGTGCACCCCGCCAACCGCCGCTCCTTCGAGCTACTGGAACCGGTGGGCAAGCTCTTTGAGCGGATTGGCGAGGACGAGGACGGCGAGTGGCTCACCATTCGCTACGACGAGCAGCAGTTTCTGGTGCGCCCCGAGCTGTTCAAGGAAATTCACTACAAGCCCGCCTTCAGTTTCGGCGACTCGGTGGAGGAAGTGGCGCCCAAACCGGGCCAGTACCGCCACTTCGGCCACGTCTCGGATGTGTTCTGGGACGAGGCCTCCGACACCGCCACTTTTCAGATTGTGGAGCGCAAACGCAAGCTCCCGCGCGTCTTTACCGCCGCCGAATTGCGGGTCGACTAGCACCGGATAACAGGCCGCCCGATGCGATTCTTCGCTCCTGAGTAGGATTTAATTCACACCAAGTAGAATTTAATTCGCACCGAGATGGATTTCATTCGCACCGAGTAGGATTTCATTTAGGGAAAGTACCGTTTCAGAGGTACCGAGTATAAATTAATCGGGGGCGAGTAAGATTTAATATAGAGCAAGAAGCAATTAATGGCCTCCGGGGGTTGTTTAGGCCGCCTCACACCCCCAGCCAGATGCCGGCCACCACGCCCGCCACGCCCAGCCCCAGCAGCAGCGCATAGAGCGGCCACACGAAGCGCAGCCACTCGTCAAACCGCACGCCGCAGATGGCCAGCATGGCCAGCAGGGCGCCGTTGGTGGGCGTGATGAGCTCGCACAGGCCGGCGGCGTACTGAAATGCCAGCACCACGACTTGGCGCGACATCCCAATCAAATCGGCCAGCGGGGCGAACAGGGGCATGGTGAGCGTGGCTTGCCCGCTCACGCTGGGCACGGGCAGGTGCAGGGCCGTTTGCACGGCCATCATGCCCAGGGCTGAAAACGTGACCGGCAAGTGCGCCAGCGGCGCCGACATCCCCTGCACGATGGTGTCGACGATGTGCCCCTGCTCCAGCACCACGAAAATGGCGCGGGCAAACCCGATGAGCAGGGCCGAAAAGGCGATGTCGCGGAAGCCCGTCACAAAGCCCTCGGCCGTGCCCGACAGGCCCCGCCCGCCCAGCAGGCCGGCCCCCACGCCCAGCACGAAAAACAGCGCGCCCATCTGGTCGAAATCCCAGCCCAGGGCCACCACCCCGTAACCGAAAATGGCGAAACAGACCAGCAGCAACAGCAGCACCAGGCCGTGGCGGCGGCCCCCGGTGGCATCGGCCGCCGCGTCGGCCGCGGTCACGTCGGGCGCCACGCGGTGGCGGACGGCGTGGCGCACGGTGCCGGCAATCCAGAGGGCCACGGCCGGCACCAGCAAGGCCAGCCGGTAGCCCCCGCCCGAGAGCAGCGGCAGCTGCGCCAGCTTTTGGGCAATGCCCACCTGAAACGGGTTAATCGGGCTGAACGCCGCCCCCACAATGGCTGCCCCGATGCTGGCCGCCACCGCCGTGAGCACCGGGTAGCCCAGCCGGCGCATCAGCACCAGCAGCACGGGCACCAGGGGCACGATTTCCTCGCCCATGTTCTCCAGGGCGCCCATGGTGGCAAACAAGAGGCTCACGACGGGAATGACCAGCACCTCGCGGCCGTGGGCGCGGGCCAGCAGCCAGTCCACGCCGTGGCGCAGGGCGCCGGTCTGGTCGAGCACGGTGAAGGCGCCGCCGGCCAGGAAAATGAGGAAGATGACGCCCGCCGCGTCGGCCATGCCCCTGGGGATGTCCACCAGCATGGCGAGCGGGCCCACCGGGGTGGCAGCCACGTGGCGGTAGGAGCCGGGCACCACGACCTCGCGGCCGGTGGCGTCGTTCTTCTGGCGGGCAAACTGGCCGGCGGGCAGCACGTAGCTCAGGGCCGCCGCCAGCACAATAAAGCCCACCAGCAGCACCAGCGGATGAGGAAAGCGAAAGGAGTTCATGGCGCAAAGAAGGGCGGCTGCGCACGAACTTTGCGAGCCAACCGTTCCGCTGCCATGACCATTGCCGCCTTCAAAGCCCTGCACCAGCGCCGCCAAGCCGCGCACCTCGCCCGGCACGGCGCCCGCCTGGCCGAGCGGCAGGAAGACAGCTTCGACCTGACGCTGTACGCCGTGGAGGGCTTTTATGCCGAAACCTGGCGCAGCCGCGGCGAGGAGCCCATCCTCTTCATCCACGTGTTCCAAAAGCCCGCCGGCCTGGGCGACTACCTGCGGCTGGTGCAACTGCCCGGCAACCTCTAAGGTCCTTGCGCCGCTCGGGCATCGTGGCCAGCGGGCTTTAGTGGCGAATGCGAATGCGGGAGTTCAAGCTGGTTCTTTGGCTGCTGATGGCATTGCCGGCAACCGTTTTGGCGCAGGCCCAGGCTGCCCGCCGCACGCCGGAAGAGTTTGGCTACCGGCACCTCGTGGTGATGTTCGGCCGGGACAGCGTGGACGTGTTGGTGCTCTCGCAGCCCGGCGAAGAGAAGCTGAAGAAGCCGCTGCTGTTCTGGGTGCAGGGCTCGCTGCCCACGCCGCTGGTGCTTTATGACAACCAGGGCGCCTTCCCAGTGTTCCCCTTTCACCCCAAAGCGGTGCTCAAAACCTGCCACCTGGTCGTTGTGGGCAAGCCCGGTATCCCGCTCACGGCCGACGTGGAAGGGCGCAACCCCAACCGAATGTTCGCCGAAACTGCCCCGCCGCCGTACTACTGCGCCCGCAACTACCTCGATTACTTCGTGCGGCGAGACGTGGCCGTGCTGCGCTACCTCGAACGGCAGCCCTGGGCGGACCCGGCGCATGTGGTGGCGGCCGGCCATTCGCAGGGCAGCACCGTGGTGGCGCACCTGGCCGCCGTGCCGGGCCTGCTGAGCCGCGCCGTGTACCTGAGCGGCAACCCGCTAGGTCAGCTCATGTCGATACTGGCAGAAGACCAGCAGGCCGGCGACTCGGTCGCCGTGGCCGCCACCTTCGGTCGCTGGCAAACCGCCGTGGCCCACCCCGAGGTAGCCGACTGCGTGGGCGACGACCCGCGCAACATGTTCGGCTTCGGAGCGGCGCCGCTGTCAGTGCCGCTGCGCGCCACGGTGCCGGTGTGGGTGGGCTACGGCACCCGCGACTGGGGCCTGGCCGGCGACGACTACTTGCGGCTGGAGTGCATTCGGCAACACAAAACCAATTTTACCTTCCGGGAATACGCGGGCCGCGAGCATAATTTCTTCGGCTTCAAAAACGGCCAAATCAACTACGATGATTTTTATTGGGATGCCGTGGGCGATGAGTTTCTGCGCTGGGCGGGCCTGCTCAAGCCCTAACCAATGACTATTCCGCCAGCCGGTCCACGTCGGTGAGCTGGCCTTTGGTCTTCATGATTTGCAGCCTAAACTGCGTCAGCGTGAAGCTTTTGGTGCTGTACTTGGCCGGGGCGTTGAGCTCGTCGAGGGGGTGGCTGTTGTTTACTTGGTACTCGTTAGCCACCAGCTCCACGCCGTTGCCTTTGGCGCTCACCACCTTGAGCAGCGAGTAATTGGGGTCGCCGTCTTTGTCGTGTACCGTGTAGATGTCGCCGGCGCGGGGCGCGGCCAGGTAGGCCGCGTTGGCGCGGGCGTCGCGGGTGCTGGCCACGGCGCCCCAGGCCAACCCCGCCACCAACAAGGCGGTGCCGGCCCAGGTCCAGAGCGGGAAGCGGGTGCTTTTTTTGAGGTTGCGCACGGCGCCATGCACCTCGGGGGGCAAGGCTTTCCCTTCCAGGGTTAGCTGGCAATGGCCGCACTGGGCCACGGCCGGCTTGCCAAAGGGGAACAGCGGGATGTAGTAGACGTGGGCGTAGCGGCTGAACAAGCTCAGCCGCAGGGCGTCGGGCGCGGCGCAGGAGGGGCAGGCCACCCCGGGCAGGGGCTGGGTGCGCAGGTGCGTGCCTTTGTATCCGTAAACAATCATTGGGGGCGCGGTGAATGGGCCAGAGGCGGAGGAAAGTGGACGAGCGTAAATATAAATCCCCGGACGCAGGCCGCCAACGAACAGGGGCAAAAAACCCGAGATGAAGAGGACCAATGGTGCTACCTTGCCCCGCATGAAACGCCTGCTGCCGCTGCTGTTCGCGCTGCTCAAGTTTGGGTCCGGCTACTTCCTCATCAGCCCGGGCTACGACTTGCAGCGCGACGAATACCTCTACCTCAACCAGGGCCAGCACCTGGCCTGGGGCTACCTGGAAGTGCCGCCGCTCATCGCGGCGCAAGGCTGGCTCACGCTAAAACTGGGCGGCGGACTCGGCTGGGTGCATTTCTGGCCGTTTCTGTGGGGTGCGGCCACGGTGTATCTGGTGGGGCGGCTGGCGCAGCGGCTGGGCGGCGGCTGGTTCGCGGTGAGCCTGGCGTGCACCTGCTACCTGGGCAGCGGGTTTGCCCGGCTCAACCTCCTGTTTCAGCCCAATTCGTTTGAGGTGTTCGGGTTTGTGTTCTGCCAGTATTGGCTGGCGTGTTACTTTCAGGAAGCGCGGCCGCGCTTTTTGTATTTCATGGGGTTGGGCCTGGGGTTGGGGCTTTTGAATAAGTACACCACGCTGTTTTTCATCGGGGCGCTGGGCGGGGCGCTGCTGCTCACGCCCGCCCGCCGCCTGCTGCTTAGCCGCCACTTCTGGGGCGCGGCGGGGCTGGCCCTGCTGCTGTGGCTGCCCAATGCGCTGTGGCAGCTGCGCCACGGCATTCCCTTCCTCCACCACATGGCGCTGCTCAAAGCAAGCCAGCTCGTGCACGTCGAGCCCCTTGATTTTCTCAAAGACCAGCTGCTTATGTGCGTGCCGGCCCTGTGGGTGTGGCTGCCGGGGCTGCTGGCGTTGCTGGTGGGCCGCCCGTTCCAACCCTACCGCGCCCTGGGCTGGGTGCCGGTGCTGGGCGTGGCGCTGCTGGCGGTGCTGCACGGCAAAAGCTACTACGCCCTGGGCTATTACCCGGTGCTGTTTGCCTTCGGGGCCGTGTGGTGGCAAACGCGCCTGCAGCATTGGCGGTGGAAGGCCGTGGGGCAACCCGTGTTGGCGGCCGTGCCCGTGGTTTTCCTGGTGGCCTACCTGCCCCTGATGTTCCCGGTGCGCAGCCCGGCGGGCATGGCGGCCCTGCGCCCCCGCTACGCCCACTTGGGCGTGTACCGCTGGGAGGACGGCCGCGACCACGCCCTGCCCCAGGACTACGCCGACATGCTGGGCTGGCGCGAGCTGGCCGACAAAACCTGGGCCGCCTACCAAACCCTGCCCGATTCGGTGCGCGCCCACACGCTCATCCACTGCGCCAACTACGGCCAGGCCAGCGCCATCAACTACTACAACCGCGGCCGCGCCCTGCCCCGCGCCAACAGCCTGAACGGCAGCTTCCTGTTCTGGTACCCGCCGCTGGCCCAGTGCCAGGCCATCCTCATCGTCGACGATGAACCCGACGACGCGCTGGCGGCTCATTTTACGGCTTACCGCCGCTTCGGGGCCGTTGCCAATCCGTATGCCCGCGAGTGCGGCACCCTCGTCACCATCGGCCTGCACCCCGACGGCGCCGTGCGGGCCCAGGTAGCCCGGGAGTGGCGCACCGCCCTAGCCGCGTGGGAGGGCCCGGTTCGGTAAAATTCAGCCGCCGAATGGAAATTCGGCCAGGGGCTGCCAGGGCCCGCCCCGGTAAGCCCACAGGCGCAGCCCCGTGCCCACGGCCCCGAACGGCGCGAAACCGGCCTCCAGCTCGGCCAGCAGCTGCCGGGCCACGGCCGGGGCCACCTTGTTTTGCACCGTGACGTGGGGCTGGAGCTTTTGCCGGTCCTGGGGCGTGAGGTGGGCGGCAAACGCGGCTTGCAGCCGGCGGTGCAGGGCGCCCAGCGCCTCGTTTTCGAGGGTGAAGGCCACGCCCCGGCCCAGCGAGCGCAGCCCCGTGACGGGCAGCGGCAGCGGCGCCTGGGCGCGGCACTGGGTCCGCAGCGCGGCGGTTACGGCCGCTAGCTCGGTGCCCGGCAGGTGATGGAACAGGGTGAGGTGAGCGGCCAGGTAGTTGATTTTTGGCGGGAAGTACGCGCGGCGCAGGGCGTCAAAGTAGGACTGGGCGTCGTCGTCCAGGGCCAGGGTGAGGATGAGCGCAGGGGCGGCAAGGGGCAGCATCGGGCGGAACAAAAGGGCAACGAGGGCAGGTACGAAAACCAACCGCTATTCGCCGCGCCAAGCCCGTTTTCGGGGGGGGCGGGCCAAATAAAACGACCTAAAAACGACGTAATTTCAGTGATTAAGCCGTTTTTGGGGACTTAATACGGGTAGAAAGACGTTGACAAGTACATTCCACATTTCCGATTTTATGCACACCGCCGGCGCCCTCGTTTCCCTCTCCGACACCCTGCTCACCGACCAGCCCGTGCCCGCTGCGCTGGCTCCGCGCACGCACGCGGCCAAGCGGTGGCTGCCCCAGCGCGTGGTGTTCACGCCCGATGCGCTCGACGAAGAATTCGGCCAGCAAATCCTGGCCCGCGTTTCGGCCCAGGGCCTGGAAGTGGAGCTGCTGAAAAGCAACCGCCTCACCGGCCTGCGCGACCCCGGCGGCGACGTGCGCGCCACCTACCGCACGGCCAAAAACACCCTGGCCGTGGTGAAAGCGCCCGCCGGGGCCCTGCGCCTGCAGCCCACCCCGCCCTCGGCCGACTGGCAGCTGAACGTGGCCGAAGGCTGCCCGGCCCACTGTCAGTACTGCTACCTGGCCGGCTCGCTCAGCGGCCCGCCCGTGGTGAAGGCCTTCGCCAACCTGCCCCAGCTGCTGGCCAACACCGCCGCCTACGAGCAGGCCGGCCGCGTCGTCAGCTTCGAGGCCAGCTGCTACACCGACGTGCTGGGCATCGAGCACCTCACCGGCAGCCTGGCCGAAGCCGTCCGCCATTTCGGCACCCGCGAGGGCGCCTAGCTGCGCTTCGTGAGCAAGTACGACCACGTCGGTGCGCTGCTGGGCCTGCCGCACCACGGGCGCACCCGGGCTCGGTTTTCGCTCAACGCCGAGGCCATCGTGCGGCGGCTGGAAGGCGGCACGGCGTCGGTGGAGGCCCGCATCCAGGCCCTGCGCCGGCTGGCGCTGCCGGCGGCCCAGGGCGGCGGGGGCTACCCGGTGGGCGTGGTGCTGGCCCCCATCATGCCCGTTCCCGACTGGCAGCGGCACTACGCCGACCTGCTCGACCGCCTGCAAGCGGCCCTGGATTTCGACTGCGACTTGACCGTGGAGTTCATCACGCACCGTTTCACGCCGGGCTCCAAGGACGTGCTGCTGCAGTGGTACCCCAACACCAGCCTGGACCTGGCCGAGGAGGGCCGCGCCGTGAAGCGCAACAAGTTCGGCGGCCTCAAGTACGTGTACCAGCCCGAGCAAATGCGGGCCATGAAAGCCTGGTTCTACGCCGAGTGGCAGCGCCGCTTCCCGACCGCCCCGGTGCAATACTGGACGTGATGCCGGGGCTTGACGAAAAACAAGGGGTCGTATGTCATCCTGAGCGTAGCGAAGGACCTTCTCGTCGTTGAACGACAAGCAGGAATCCAGTCGGCGCGGCAACGGCAAGGTCCTCCGCTGCGCTCAGGATGACGCACGCGATTCTTCGTCAAGCGCGCCGTTATTTGCCGCATGGTCCCCTACACCCTCCTCATCCAACACGCTGCCCAAGTCCTGACCCTGACGGGCGGCCCGGACGACCGGCCGCTGGCGGGGGCCGACCTGAGCAACTGGGGCATCATCGAGGGCGGCTACGTGGCCTGCGTTGGCGACAAAATCGTGGCCCTGGGCCCGATGGACGAGTTAAATCCGGCCCGTATCGGCCCCGAAACCCGCTGTCTTGACGCCACCGGCTCCGTGGTGATGCCCGGGCTGGTGGAGTGCCACACCCACCTCGTGTTTGGCGGCAACCGCGCCGATGAGTTCGGGCGCAAGCTGCGCGGCGAGTCTTACCTCGATATTCTGGCCGGCGGCGGCGGCATCCTGAGCACCGTGCGGGCCACCCGCGCCGCCACCGAGGCCGACCTGCTGGCCAATGCCCTGCGCCATTTGGCCGGCTTCCGGCGCTACGGCGTCACCACGTTGGAAGCCAAAAGCGGTTACGGCCTCGACCGCGACACCGAGCTGCGCCTCGTGCGGGTGGCCCGCGAGGCCGGGCGCCGGCAGCCCGTGCGCGTGGTGCCCACCTTCCTGGGTGCCCACGTGGTGCCGCCCGAATTCCGGGCCGCCGGGCCGCGGGCCTACGTGGAGTTTCTGCTGCGCGAAGTACTGTCGGACTTAAAAGGGGAGGCGGCGTACGTGGACATTTTTTGCGAAGAAGGGGCCTTTCCGTTGGCCATAGCGCAGCATTATTTAGAGGAGGCCCGTAAAATGGGCTTCGGCTTGAAAATCCACGCCGAGCAGCTGCACGACCTGGGCGGCTGCGAGATGGCCGCCCGGCTGGGCGCCGCCAGCGTTGACCATTGCGACTACCTCACGCCCGCCGCCGCCGCCCGCATCGCACGGCACACCGCCGGCCGCACCGTGGCGGTGCTGCTGCCGCTGGTGCCGCTGTTTCTGCGCCAGGAGCGGTACGCGGCCGGCCGGGCGTTCGTTGATAACGGCCTGCCCGTGGCCGTGAGCACCGATTTTAATCCCGGCTCGTGCCCCAGCAAAAACCTGTGGCTGGCCCTGTCGGTGGCCTGCCTGAAAATGGGCCTCACCCCCAAAGAAGCCGTAGCCGCCGCCACCCTCAACGCCGCCTGGGCCCTGGGCCACGCCGCTGATTGCGGCAGCCTGGCGCCCGGCAAGCGCGCCGACGTGCTGGTGCTGCGCGTGGGCAGCGTGGCCGAAATTCCCTACTGGCTGGGCGAAAACCCGGTGCGCGACGTGGTGATAGCCGGTGCCCTGGCCTAGCGCAGGCCGAACGAAACCCCGGCCAACACCCCCGCCCCCAACAGGTAGCGCGGCGCATAGCCCGCGGCCGGTGGCGTGAGGGAAGTCAGAAAGTACGTCGCCGTGGGCTGAGCCAGGGCCTCCCAGCGCGGGGCCAAGCGGTAACGAACGTCAAAGCCCAGGCTCAGGGCCAGGCTCAACGCGCGGTACGGGCTGCCGCTGCTCCCCCAGTGCCGGGGGGTGCCCGTGGCGTCGGCCACCGTCCCCCCCAGGTACACGGCGCCTTCGGCTCCGGCCAGCAGCCCGTAGCGCAGGCGGCCGGCCGGCCGGCCCAGCGCGTAGCCCACCCGCACCGGCACGGTCAGAAAGCGGTAGGTGTCGCGGTAGGAGGCCTCAGGAATCGGCGGCTGGGTTTGGGGCAGAAAGCCAACTTGTCTCACTGGCGCGGGCTGGCCGGCGCCTGCGGCGGCCGCAACCACCACGGCAAATTGCTCATAGCCCAGCCCTGTGCTTAGGCTCCAGCGGCCGCTCAATGCCCGGCGCAGTTGAAGGTTAACGCTGCCCCCGGTGCCCGGTTCTTCACGCAACCCGGGCTGAACTGCCGCGGGGCTAAAACGGGTTGGGGCCGGGTCCGGCCCGGGCGGGCTGCCCAGGCGCCGATACGTTAGGGTGGGGCCCGCCAGTGCTTCAAAGGCCCAGCGCCCCGGGTAAATTGGGGGAGAACGATGCAGGGTGTCCGCAGCCGCCAGGACCACCGGATGGGTAATTGTGGGGGTTATTATCAGGGCAACAAGGGGTAGCAGCCGGCCTTCGGCGCAGCTGGAAATGAAAGCTGATTCCGCTTCGGCCGGGCTACCCGGCACCGCCAGTCGTGCCGGGGCTTCGGCCGCTACCGGCAACGCTTCGCCCGTGCCGGAACCTTGCTCGGCTGCTTTGCCAGCAACCCGCCCAGCCTCGGTCCGTTCCGGGTTCGGCGGCCGGTTCGTTACCGCCCGAGCCTGCTCGGGCAAAGGGGCCGCAAACCCCCAACCCCGGGCCCACCGTCCCCGGCCGCTGGCCCGAGCGAACGCAGCGCCGCCGGTGGGCCGGACACGATTCCATTTCGTGCGCGCCGGTCGCGAAGCCGCAATAGCCTCAGTTACCGGCGGCGAACCGCCGCTTTCCGCCGTCACGCCCGCCGCCCCGGCGAATGAACCTGCGCGGGTTGCTTCCGGCGGTAGGGGGTGGAACACAAGCTTCGAAGCCGTAGCGGGTTGCTTTGCAACCACCCCGCGTTCAAACCCGTGCGGGGCACTTTTTCTGCGGAACGAGGGCGTGGGGACCGGCCGTGCCGCGAGCCGGGCGCGGGTCGCCCGCGCGGCGTTTGAAACCGGCCGCCACCAGCGCCAGCCGGCGCCGCCCACCACGGCCAGCAGCAGGCCCAGCATCAGCGCTGGCGCCCAGCGCCGCCGGCGCCAGGGCGGCCCCGCGGGCGCCCCCGGCAGCTGCGCCCGGATGCCGGCCCACAGCGCAGCGGGCGGCGCCTGGCCGTAGTCGGCCAGGCGGTCGTGCAGTACATCGTATAAATCGGCGGGGTCGCGTTCGGTCATGGCAGTTGGGGGTGGTGTTGCGCCGCGAGGCGGGTTTCGAGCAGCCGGCGGGCCCGCGCCAGCTGCGATTTGCTGGTGCCCTCGGCAATGCCCAGCAGCGCGCCAATTTCCTGGTGCGAGTAGCCCTCCACGGCGTAGAGGTTGAGCACGGCGCGGTAGCCGGGCGGCAGGGTGGCCAGCAGGGCCAAGAGGTCGGCGGCGGCCAGTTGCTCCAGGGCGGAGGGTTCCGGGGCCGGGACTTCGGCCGCGAGGTCGTCGGAGCCGGCCGCGGGGCCGGGGTGGCGCAGGCGGTGCCGTTCCAGGGCGTGCAGCGAGGTGGTGACGGCAATGCGCCGCGCCCAGGCCTCGAACGGCCCCTGCCCGCGGTATTGGTCGAGGCGGGTGAAGATTTTGACGAACGTGTTTTGCAGCGCGTCCTCCGCCTCGGCCCGGTTGGGGCAGTAGCGCAGGCACACGCCCATCAGCGGGTAGGCCAGCTGCTGGTAGAGCCGGTGCTGCGCCGCCGGCACGCCGCCAGCAAGGCCTCATCGACGGAAACAACGGACGGCGGCATGCAGCAGTAGAATTGAAAGCAAGGGCGGGCGGTACCGGCCCGGCCTTGTACTTCCCTGACCGGCGCCCGGCCGGCGCGGTTGCGTCGGCCCGAAGTTATTTTGAAAATACTGCGCCGGCCGCGCCTCCGGCAGTTCGCTGCGCAGTATTCTTGCGGCAGAAATCCGTGTACTTCTAAAAATGTCTTCCCTCGTGCTACGCTACTTCCACGTCGACGCCTTCACCCAAACGCCCTTTGCCGGCAACCCCGCCGGCGTGTGCCCGCTCGACGCCTTCCTGCCCGCCGGGCTGATGCAGCAGATTGCCGCCGAAAACAACCTGGCCGAAACCGCCTTCGTTGTGCCCCGCGCCGGCACGCCGGCCGAGTACGACATCCGCTGGTTTACGCCGGCCGTCGAAATCGACCTGTGCGGCCACGCCACGCTGGCCGCGGCCCACGTGCTGTTCACGCATTTGGGGTTTGCGGGGGCGCAGGTCACGTTCCACAGCCAAAGCGGCCCGCTGCGGGTGGCCCGCGAAGCCGACGGCCGCCTCACGCTCGATTTCCCTTCGCGCCCGCCCCAGGAATTGCTCAGCCACCCCACCGGCCTCTCCGACGCGCTGCACGCCACGCCCCTGCGCGTGCTGGCCGCCCGCGACTTGCTGGTGGTCTTCAACACCGAAGCCGAAGTGCTGGCCCTGCGCCCCGACTACGCCCGCATTGCGGCCCTGGAGTACGTGGGCGTCATCGCCACCGCGCCCGGCCCCGGCGAAGTGGACTTCGTGTCGCGCTTTTTTGCGCCCCGCGTGGGCGTGCCCGAAGACCCCGTTACCGGCTCGGCCCACAGCACACTCATTCCGTTCTGGGCCGAAAAGCTGGGCAAAACCGAGCTGCGCGCCCGCCAGATTTCGTCCCGCGGCGGCGACTTGTGGTGCCGCCTGCGCGGTGATAGGGTGGACATCAGCGGCTATGCGGTGACGTATGCGACGGGGGAGCTGCGTGTAGGCGACAATGCCTAATACTCATTGTCGTTTGCAGCATTACAGCGCATCAGCGTAAGTTGCTTCCCAAGCCAGTTGCATTGTTGAATGTAATTCCGCACATGCAGATAGGAAACCCTAAAGCACATGTACATACCTGATGTTACGCAGTCGTCGGGGCGGATAAATCGTTTGGGAGCTTTATGATGACTTGCACGCTGGACCTGTACACGGATTATTTACTGAGTTCGACGGGTCCGACGACGGCCACGGGCTTGTC
>Ga0123336_10000891_pt1 | contig 28691 bp, 22 predicted proteins | sample SSSSmetaG_FD_96466 | JGI IMG/M metagenome (GOLD analysis project Ga0123336, IMG submission 96466) | Glacier valley bacterial and archeal communities from Borup Fiord, Nunavut, Canada, to study Microbial Dark Matter (Phase II) - ​SSSS metaG | ecosystem: Environmental > Aquatic > Freshwater > Ice...
CTCGCGCTCGATCTCTACTTCCACACCTACGAAAAGACCACGCCGGACTTCGTCGCGCGCGTGTGGCTCGGCAACGACTACGCCGGCGACCACGCGTTCAAGGGTCGCCAGACCGATTACTACCAGCTCGCGATTCCGATGAAGGACGTCGCGACCCACGACAAGGCGCCGCTCACGATCCAGAAGGACGGCAAGGGCCGGCTTTACTATCGCATCGGCATGACCTACGCACCGGCGAGCCTGAAGATCGAGCCGGCAGACTACGGCTTCGTCGTCGAACGTCGCTACGAAGGCGTCGACAAGCCCGACGACGTCCGGCGCGAGAAAGATGGTTCGTGGCACATCAAGGCGGGTGCGCGCGTGCGCGTCCAGCTCACGATGGTCAACGAGAACCGGCGCTACCATGTCGCACTCGTCGATCCAATGCCGGCCGGCCTCGAGCCAATGAATGCGGCGCTCGCGGTGACCGGGCCCATCCCCCGAGATCCCAAGGTCCAGCAGGCTCGCGGTGCCTATTGGTGGTGGTACGGGACCTGGTACGAGCACCAGAACCTCCGCGACGAACGCGTCGAAGCGTTTGCATCGCTCTTGTGGGAAGGTGTTCATAAATATTCCTACGTCGCGCGTGCGACGACGCCTGGAAATTTTGTCGTCCCTCCGCCGAAGGCCGAGGAGATGTACATGCCCGAGACGTTCGGGCGTGGCGGTACGGATCGCGTGATCGTCGAATGAGGGGAAGCATGAAGAAACTAGGCTTGGTTGCGTTCGCGGCACTAGCTGCGTGCGGTCACAAGGCGTCGTCACTCGATGACACGGCGGGCAGCGCTGCCGTGCCACCCGCAAAGCCGATCCACTACGATGGCAAGGATCTGTTACCGGGCCTCGTGATGAAGCTCAGCGATGGGACCCAAGGGCCACCCGCGTTCGATCACACCAAGCTCGCACCTGCCAAGAAGCTCGGCGATGCCGATGTCGCGCAGCTGCTGTCGCGCGAGAAGCCGATCCAGACCGATGCGCAGGATCTGCAAGCGTTCGCGCTTCGGCCTTCGTCGCAACCGCCGCCGCGCACCGGCGAGACCATCCACGAGAGCTTCCCGCCGCCCGCGTCGACGAACTTGCCGCCGCCGGTCGTGCCCAAGCCAGGTGAGGGCCTCAAGGTCTCGCGCTTCATGCCGGAGGGCGCCGTCGCGCTCGCACCCGAGCTCACGGTCACGTTCAACGAGCCGATGGTCGCGGTGACCTCGCAGGCCGATGCCGCGGCGGTGCAACCCGTGAAGCTGACGCCGCAGCCGAAGGGCAGGTGGCGCTGGATCGGCACGCGTACGATCGTGTTCGATCCGGAGGTTCGGTTCCCGCAATCGACGACGTATCAGGTCGAGATTCCCGCCGGCACGAAATCGGCGACCGGCGACGCGCTCGCGGTAGCTGTCAAATTCAAGTTCGAGACGCCGGCGCCGGTGCTCACCGGCCACTGGCCAGCCGAGTACCAGCCGCAGAAGCTCGATGTCCCGATCTTCATCGAATTCGATCAGAAGGTCGATGCGAACGCGATCCTCGCGGCGCTCAAGATCACGGTCCACGCGAAGCCGCACGGCGGGCCACAAGGCGATCCGTGGCAGGACAAGACGTTCTCGCCGCAGCTGCGCAGGCTGACCGACACCGAGATCGCGGCGAACAAGCCGCTCGCGGCGCTCGTCGCAAGCGAGAAGAAGGAGCACGACGGGCGCTGGCTCGCGTTCCGCACGACCACGAACCTGCCGCCCGATGCATCGGTCCAGCTCGAGGTGCCGAGCGGCACGCCGTCCGCCGAGGGCCCGAACAAGACGAAGAGCTCGCAGGCGTTCAGCTTCCACACCTATCCGCCCCTCGACCTCGTCAGCGCGACCTGCAGCTACGGCGACAACTGCGCGCCGGGCACGCCGCTCGAGCTCGCGTTCAACAACCCGCTCGACGAGAAGCTGTTCGTGGACAACCAGGTCACGGTCACGCCGGAGATCCCGGATGTCCAGATCATCGCTGCAGGTAACTACGTCTCGGTGATCGGCGCGACGAAGGCGCGGACGACCTACAAGGTCACGGTCGCACCGAAGCTCGTCGATGCGTTCGCGCAGCCGCTCGGACACACGCTCGAGCGCACGTTCAAGGTCGGCGATGCGCCGCCCTCGTTCTTCGGTCCCTCCGGCATGGTCGTGATCGATCCGGCCGCGACCAAGCCGACGCTCGACTTCTTCACGACGAACTACGACCAGCTCAAGGTCAAGCTCTACCAGGTCAGCACCGCCGACCTCGTCGCGTACGGCCACTATCAACAAGAGCAGTGGAACCACGATCGCCCGCCGACCCCGCCGGGACATGTCGTGTTCGACCACCTGGTCAAGAACACGCATACGCCGAACGAGCTCGTCGAGACCGCGATCGATCTGATGCCGGCGATGAATCGCAAAGGCTTCGGCAACGTGGTCGCCGTCGTCGAGCCGTATCCGTGGAAGGAGACGTACGAACCGCCTCGCATGATCGCGTGGGTCCAATCGACGAAGCTCGGCATCGACGCGCATGTCGATAACGACAACCTCGTCGCGTATGCCACCGATCTCGCGACCGGTAAGCCGCTCGCGAACGTCGCGGTCGAGATCAAGCCGTACGGGATCAAGGGCACGACCGACGACGCGGGCCTCGCGACCCTGCCGCTGACCGAGATCTCGCAGAAGGGCCCGACGATCCTCACCGCCTCGCTCGGAGACGACATGGCGTTCGTGATGGGCCAGAACGGTTACTATGACACCGACTACGGCACGTGGACGAAGCACAAGCTCGCCGCGACGCTGCTGCCGTACGTCGTCGACGATCGCAAGATGTACAAGCCGGGCGAGGACGTCTCGCTCAAGGGCTGGCTTCGCTTCGTCGACCCGAACAAGGGCGGCGATGTCACGGGCCTCGGCGGCGCGGTGACCTCGGTGACCTACGCGGTGACCGATGCGACCGGCAACGTGATCGGCAAGGGCACCACGCCGGTGAACGCGATCGGTGGCTTCGATACGAAGTTCACGCTGCCGAAAACCCCGAACCTCGGCTACGCGAACATCATGTTCACGACGGTCGGTTCGCACGCGCAAGCGTTCGGCCATCAGTTCCAGATCCAGGAGTTCCGTCGACCCGAGTTCGAGGTCACGGCGCAGCCGAGCGTTGGACCGTTCCTGATCGCGGGTGGCGGTGATGTCACGGTCTCGGCGAAGTACTACTCCGGCGGCCCGCTACCGGGCGCCGACGTCAACTGGTCGGTGACCGCGAACCCGACCTCGTTCTCGCCGCCGAACCACGACGAGTTCGTGTTCGGTAACTGGGCACCGTGGTGGGGCTACAGCCGGCTCGACTACGACGAGAACGGCGAGGTCGTCGGGGCGCAGCAAGGTCAGACCAGCTGGCAATTCACCGGCAAGACCGATGCGATGGGCGAGCACGTGTTGCACATGGACTACAAGTCCGTGAATCCGGCGACGCCGATGTCGGTGACCACGAATGCGGCGGTCTTCGACGTCAATCGCCAGGCCTGGAACGCCTCGACCACCGTGATCGTCCATCCGTCGAGCTACTACGTCGGGCTCAAGACGAAGAAGCCGTTCGTCGAGAAAGGTCAGCCGTTCGATCTCGATGTCATCGGCGTCGATCTGGAGGGCAAGGCAGTGACCGGCGCGAAGATCCAGCTCGAGGCGGCGCGCCTCGAAGGCAAATACAAGAAGGGTCGCTACACGACCGAGGAAGTCGATCCGCAGACCTGTGCAGTGATCGCGGCGGCGGATCCCGCGCCGTGTCACTTCACGACGACCAAGGGTGGCACGTATCAGGTGAAGGCGACGATCGTCGATCCGCAGGGTCGGCCGAATCAGACCAAGCTGACATTCTGGGTCACCGGTGGCGACGAGCCGCCGGCGCGTGAGGTCAAGCAGGAGCTGGTCCAGCTCATCCCCGACAAGAAGGAATACGCCGCGGGCAACACCGCCGAGATTCTCGTGATGTCGCCGTTCTATCCGGCCGAGGGCATCGTCACGTGGCGGCGGAGCGGCATCGTCAAGCTCGAGAAGATCAAGCTCGACACCGCGTCGAAGGTGATCACGGTGCCGATCGAGGACGGTATGACGCCGAACATCAGCGTGCAAGTCGACCTGGTCGGCGCCGCCTCGCGGCTCGACGATCACGGCGATCCGGATCCAAAGTTGCCGAAGCGGCCTGCGTTCGCGGTCGGCTCGATCAACCTCGCGGTGCCGCCGAAGCTGCGCACGCTCGACGTCAAGGTCACACCACGGGCGGCGAAGGTCGCACCGGGCGAAGCGGACCGGCTCGATGTGATCGTGCGCGATGCGCAAGGCAAGCCGGTCGCGAACTCCGAGGTCGCGATCATCGCGGTCGATGAAGCGGTGCTCGCACTCTCGGGCTACCAGTTCGGCAACCCGGTCGATGCGTTCTACGGCTACCGACCGCCCGGGGTCGTTGACTCGTATCTCCGCTCGTACGTGAAGCTCGCGAAGCCCGATCTCGCGAAGTTCGGTGCCCCCGGTGATCACGCCGCTCGGCGCATGGACAACAGAGACGCCCAGATGGAGCTCGACGACGTGCTGGTTGATTCGAGCAACACGGCATTCGCAGAAGGCAAGCGGGCCAAGGCCGGCCAGGCGAGCGCCGCTCCGGGCACACCGACGGCATCGGCCGCGCGGGCCGAGGGCGGCGAGGACAAAGCTCCGGGCAAGCAGCTGAACGAGAAGTCCAGGTTCGCCGCGGTCATCGGTGGCGCTGCCGCGCAACCACAACCGAACACGCCGATCGCGTTGCGCACGAACTTCAATCCGCTCGCGGCGTTCGCGCCGGCGGTGAAGACCGACGCGAACGGCAAGGCGAGCGTCGATATCAAGCTGCCCGATAACCTCACGCGCTATCGCGTGATCGCGATCGCGGTCGCGGGCGACAAGCAGTTCGGCAAGGGCGAGAGCTCGTTGACCGCGCGCTTGCCGCTGATGGTGCGGCCGAGCCCGCCGCGGTTCCTCAACTTCGGTGACGTGTTCCAGCTGCCGGTCGTGGTCCAGAACCAGACGGATGGGCCGATGACCGTGCGCATCGCGGCACGCACGGCGAACCTCACGCTCACCGATGGTGCGGGCCGCGAGCTCACGGTGCCGGCGAACGATCGCGTCGAGGTTAGGTTCCCGGCTGCGGCCGAGATGGCGGGGACCGCACGTCTCCAGATCGTGGGCTCCGCGGGCAACGCTGCCGATGCGGCAGAGATCGCACTGCCGGTTTGGACGCCGGCGACGACCGAAGCGTTCGCGACGTACGGCGTGATCGACAGCGGCAGTATCAGTCAACCCGTCGCGCTGCCGGGCAAGGTGTGGCCGCAGTTCGGTGGCCTCGAGGTCACGACTGCGTCGACGAATCTCCAGGCGCTGACCGACGCGATGCTCTACCTCGTGCACTACCCGTTCGAGTGCTCGGAGCAACGCAGCTCGCGGATCATGGCGATCGCGGCGCTGCGCGACGTGCTGACCGCGTTCAAGACCAAGGACATGCCGAGCGCGCCTGCGATGGAGGCATCGGTCGTCGCGGATCTCGAGCATCTGAAGAACATGCAGAACAACGACGGTGGATTCGCATTCTGGGATCGCGGTCACCCGAGCGAGCCGTACCTGACGGTGTTTGTGGCGAACGCGCTCGTCCACGCGAAGGATAAGGGCTTTGCCGGCACCGAGGCGATGCTCGCAAAGGCATCGCCGTACCTCAAGGACATCGAGACCTCCTATCCCTGGTACTACGGCCCGGATATTCGCCACGCGATCAGCGCCTACGCTCTGATCACGCGCAAGTTGATGGGCGACCTCGATCTCGACAAGGGCAAGGCGCTACTGCGCGAAGCGGGCGGCGTCGAGAAGGTCACGATGGAGACCGATGGCTGGTTGCTCCAGCTGTTCGCCAAGAACCCCAAGGCCGTCGACGAGCGCGCCGCGATCATGCGCTACGCGCTCAACCACATCAGCGAGACCGCAGGAGCGGCGAATTTCACGACGAGCTACGGCGACGGCGCCTACCTCATCCTCGCGAGCGATCGCCGGGTCGATGGTGTGATGCTCGAAGCGCTGATCGAAGAAGCGCCCGATAACGACGTGATTCCGAAGATCGTCACGGGCCTCCTCGCGCATCGCAAGGCAGGGCGCTGGACCAACACGCAGGAGAATACGTTCGCGCTGCTCGCGCTCGATCTTTACTTTCACACCTACGAGAAGGTCACGCCGGACTTCGTCGCGAAGGTGTGGCTCGGCAACGACTACGCGGGCGACCACGCGTTCAAGGGCCGGACGACCGAGTACGCGCAGATCGATGTCGCGATGAAGGACGTCGCGACGCACGACAAGGCCGCGCTCACGATCGCGAAGGACGGTGCGGGCCGGCTGTACTACCGGATCGGCATGAAGTACGCGCCGATCGATCTCAAGATGGAGCCGGCCGACTACGGCTTCGTCGTCGAGCGGAACTACGAAGGCGTCGACGATCCGAAGGACGTCACGCATGCCGCCGATGGCACGTGGCATGTCAAAGCCGGTGCGCGCGTGCGGATCAAGCTGAAGATGGTCAACGAGAACCGGCGCTACCACGTCGCGCTCGTCGATCCGATGCCCGCGGGCTTCGAGGCGATGAATCCGGCGCTCGCGGTCACCGGTCCGGTGCCGCAAGATCCGAACGAGCAGAAATCGCGTGGCGCCTACTGGTGGTGGTACTCGACCTGGTACGACCACCAGAACATGCGCGACGAGCGCGTCGAGGCATTCTCGCCGCTCTTGTGGGAGGGCGTCCACGACTACACCTACGTCGCGCGGGCGACGACGCCGGGTAACTTCGTGGTGCCGCCGCCCAAGGCCGAGGAGATGTACATGCCCGAGACCTTCGGGCGTGGCGGCAGCGACCGCGTGATCATCGAGTAGCGAGTCAGTGGGCGGGCCGGATGCGGCCGAGCAGATGGTCGACCGCATGTTCGACCTTGGTCGTCGCGCCGGCGATCGCTTGATGAACGGAGCCGGAGTGGTCGGTCACCGCGATCGGTTGGTGGCCGTCGATCCGGACCTCCATCATGCACCGCACACTCTCGTCACCACCCTTGCCGCCGGACTCGTCGCTCAGGTGGACCTCGACGCGACTGATCTGATGCGCGAACCGCTCGAGCGAGTCTTCGAGCACCGCCGTCACGTGTGCGCCGAGGGCCTCCACGCCATCGATGTTGTGATCCGTATTGAGTTGTACTTGCATCGAACGATCCTAATGCACGAGGCGAACCGCCTGTCATGTGCGGTGCTCGCGATCGACCGGCTAGAGATGCGAGCGACATCGCGCATCGTGCGTGGCCGCACGGCCGCGTGATAATCCTGCTAGGGTGCGGTCGTGCCCGTGGTTTTCATCGACGGAAACGACTTCCTCGCGAAGGCGTTTCGCAAGGCAGCGCCGACGCTCGACATCGTCGTGGAGCAACTCCAGACTGGCTTCGCGACGAGCGCGCCAGAGCCCGAGCAAAAGGCCCGCGACAAGGTGCTCGCTCACCATTCGGCAAACGCGTGCTTCGCCGAGGCGGTCGACCTGACCACGATGGATGGTCGCAGCCTTCGCCTCGATCTCGATTCGGAGAACGCGAATCGGTTCTGCAAGCAATGGCGCGAGACGCCGACGAAGATGGAGCTCCGCATCGCGGTCAAGCGCGTCGGCGGCGAGGTCACGATCGTGAGCGCGACGTGCAAAGGCGTGATCGCGAATGGCGCCGCGGGCCCGCTGCTTCTCGGCTGGGACCGCCTGTTCGTACCCGACGGGTACCGCAACACGCTCGCCGAGCTGATCGCCGCCGGCGAGGGCGTCGATTTTCGACGCATCGCCTACGAAGCCGTCGCCCAGAGCTTGGGAGAGCTCGCGTAGTGGCGAAGTTCGAGGATCGCACCACTCGGCCGGTGCACGGCGCCGGCGATATCTTGCGCTGGAAGGTGCTGCGCAAGGATCCGGATCCGCGCGGCGACGATTTCAAAGAGCTAGATCTCGTGCGACCCGGTCAGCGCGAAGGTGGCGCGGCGGCGCTTTCCTCCGGTGAGCCGTGTGCGGTGTGGATCGGCCACGCATCCTGGGGCTTGCGGCTCGGTGGTCAGCTCGTCGTGATCGATCCGGTGTTCTCGATGGCACTCTCCGGTGTCGTGAAGCGGCTGGTGCCGCCCGCGTTCCCCATCGACGAATGCCCAGCGCCAGATCTCGTGCTGGTCACGCACGATCATCGCGACCATCTCGATCTCCCTTCGATCGCAGGCCTCCCCGATTCGGCGACGTACATCGTGCCGATCGGCAACGGTCCGCGGATCGCGAAGCTCAAGCACTCGAAGGTTGTCGAGCTCGATTGGTGGCAGACCCACCAACACGGCTCGCTCGAGATCACACTCGTGCCCGCGCGCCACTGGTCGATGCGAATGCCGTGGAATCGCAACGACACGCTGTGGGGCGGCTACATCATTCGCGGTCCCGAGGGCACCGCGTATCACTCCGGCGATACCGCGTGGGGTGAGCATTTCGCCGAGATCGGGCAACGCATCGGAGGGGCCGTCGGCAGGGCTGGAATCGACTGGGCGATGCTGCCGATCGGCGCGTACTCGCCGCGCTGGTTCATGGCCGCGCAGCACGTGAACCCCGACGAGGCGCTCGATGGCTTCATGGCGCTCGGCGCGAAGCACTTCCTCGCGATGCACTGGGGTACGTTCAAGCTCACCGACGAAGCGGTCGGCGAGCCCAAACAACGCATTCTGAAGCTGTGGTCGGAGCGCGGCCTCGATCCTGCGCGGCTGTGGCTGATGGATATCGGCGAGTCGCGCTCGCTACGCTAGCGCTTGCAAGGCCGCGCGCAACGGATCTGGAATTGGTGTGGGTCGGCGCGTCGCACGATCGACGAACACGTGGGTCATCGTCGCGAGGGCGGCGACCAGCCGCTCGCCTTCGCGCGCGACGGCGATGTGATAGGTCACCGACGAGCGCCCGAGCTTCTCGACTCGCAGCGCGCCGACCAGCGGGTCCGGATACGCGAGCGAGGCAAAGAACTCGCACTGCGAGGCAACGACGAGGCCGATCGTCTTACCGTGAATATCGAGCCCGTGCTGGATCAGATACAGGTTCGCGATCGTGTCGAAGTACGCGTAGTAGGTGACGTTATTGACGTGACCGTAGACGTCGTTGTCCGCCCACCGCGTGGTCAGCGTGGTCGTGAATGGAAACGAGGCGATCGCTGGACGGTCCATCACCAGCCCATCACCAGTACGCCAGCGACCTCTCGAACAGGTTCGCGAGCACACCGGCATCGGTCGCGATCGGCGCGTTCGCGAGCAGGCGCTGTTGCGGTAGCGCACCCTCGACGAGCGACGCGATATCGCTACGCGAGTAACCAACGCCCAAAAGCCCGTTCGGGATGTGCACGGCCTTCATGAGCTCGGTGAAGCGATTCGCGAGCACCTCGCCGCCATCTTTCCCTCCGGCACCGATCGTATCGGCGCCGAGCATCTGCGCCGCTTCGTAGTGCCGGGCCGGCGCGGTCGCACTCGTCGCGCGAAAACAGGCCGGCGCAGTCACCGCGACTGCCATGCCATGCGGCACGAGCGGCAACTCGGGATAGCCCTTCGCGTGGAACTCGCGGACCTGACCTGCCACCGCATACGCCATCGCATGCGGGATGTGCACGCCGGCGTTGCCGAACGCGATGCCCGCGAGTGTCGCGGCCCACATCATCTGCTCGCGCGCCGCGAGGTCACCACCGACGGCATCGGCGAGGTGCGCACCGCACAAGCGGAGCGCCTCGCGACAACCCATGTCGCTCCACGGATTGCGGCCTTGCGATGCGGGACGCGCGAGAGGCGAGGAGGGCGCAGGACGGCTCGTGTACGGCTTCGCGGTGTACGACTCGAGCGCGTGGCACAGCACGTCCATGCCGCTCGCTGCGACGACGCCCGCGGGCAGCGAGTGCGTGACGCGCGGATCGACGATCGCTTCGGTCGGGCGCAAGCACGGCGAGCTGATGCCGGTCTTCGCGCGGTGCGCGTGCCAGTCAAAGATTGCGATGCCGGTGACTTCGCTGCCGGTGCCCGAGGTCGTGGGACACGCGAGATGCGGTGCAAGTGGACCGGGGACGGCGCGACCATCGCCGAGCGGCGCGTTGATGTACGCGGTGAACGGCGCGGGGTGCGAGCTATAGAGGTTCGCGACCTTCGCGGTATCGATCACCGAACCGCCACCGAGCGAGATGAAGCCATCGGGCTTTGCTTCGTTCGCGAACGCGATCGCCTTCTCCCACGATTCTTCGGTCGGTTCGATCGCGACTTCGTCGAAGACGATCGTGTCGATGCCGGCAGCCCTCAGCGACTGCACTACCTCGTCGAACCACGGCAGCTGGCGGAGGTGACGATCGGTGATCAGTGCGGCGCGCTTGATGCCTAGCCCGCGCGCGCGCGCCCCGACCTCCGCGAGCGAGCCGGGTCCGAATGTGACGCGCGACGTATCGACGGTAAATCCGGTTTCGTGACCGGTGGTGACTGCACCGAGACCAGCGTCGATCGCGGCGAGATGGCGGCAGCTCATGACGACACGCTACCATTGCACCGTGCGATGCCGGTGGCGGGGAGTCCTCGCTGCTCGTGCTGCTCGCTAGTTCAGACAGCGCGCGGCGTCGCGAATCTCGGTCGCATGCGCTTTCACGAGTGCTCTGATCTTCCCGATGCCCGCGTCGCCGAGAGCCGTTTTGATCGCCACGAGATCGTCGTCGGCACACAGGGCCTGCGCCGCAGCGATCGCGACTGCAACGTCCGGATCGGCGACCGCGGCTACGATCGCTGCGCGGTCCGCGATCGGCGCACGATCGACCAAGCCGAGCGCCGCTACGCGCAGGGCCGGATCGGCTTGACCCAGCGCTCTGCCGAGAGCGAAGCCGAGCTGGTCTGGATCGAGCACGTGCTCGAGTGCGTTCGCGGTCTCGAGCGCCGCGATCCGCACTTCGATGAGCGTCCGCGACAGCGCGATCTGTTCGAACCGCTCACGCCACTGCTCGATATCGTCCGGTGCGAGATCATCGGCGAGGTCCTTCCTTGCCAAGGCTCGCGCGATCGTGCGCGCCGCTCGCGCTGCCGGTATCGCAGTTCTCCTGTCACTGCCGGCGGCGACCTCTGCGAGCGTGGCCAAGACCTCGGCGCGATCCTCGACTGTCGGCGCCGCGACGATCCCCGCGAGCACCGTCGATCGGACCTTCGATTTCAACGCGCGCTCGACCACGGTCGGTCCGGCGAGGGCGCCTTGGCGAGCCGCTTCGTCGAGGTCACCGCGTTCGACCGCGGCGGTCATCGATGCGATACCGGCGGCAGCTCGCAGAAACGTCAGAAGAAAAATTGACATGGTGATGATGCGTTCAGTAGTGTCTGTGTGTTCAGTATGGCAGACGCACTCACCCAACGGCAGCGCGAAATTCTCAACTTCATTTCAGCTTCCATCGTCGAACGCGGGTTCCCGCCGACGCTGCGAGAGATTGGAGTGCACTTCAGCATTCGTTCGACGAACGGCGTCAATGATCACCTGAAAGCCCTCGAAAAGAAGGGCCACCTCCGGCGAGAAGATCTCAAATCGCGGGCGATGCGCCCCGTTCTTCCGGATGGCATGGGCGAGGTCGTACCGCTGGGTGGTCGCACGCGCCTCGCCTCTGGCACGAACGTCGACATGCTTGCGTCGGTCGACGAAGACCTGATGGAGATCCCGGTCATCGGCAAAGTCGCTGCGGGTTTGCCCATCTTGGCCGTCGAGAACGCCACCGATACCGTAAAGATCGACAAGAGGTTGATCGGCGGTCACCGCGAGGTGTTCGGCCTTCGGATCGTCGGTGAATCGATGATCGAAGATGGGATCTTCGACGGGGATTACATCTTCGTCAAGAAGACCTCGACCGCCCGCAACGGCGAGATCGTCGTCGCGATGATCGACGGAGAAGCGACGTGTAAGCGGTACTTCCCCGAAGGCGACCGTATCCGGTTCCAGCCGGCCAATCAGAACATGGCCCCGATCATCGTCCGCCGAGCCGATTTCAAGTCGGTAGACATCATCGGCATCGTGGTTGGCGTGTATCGCAAGCTGTAGGCCGGCCAGAATTGATCGCGGGTTGTCCTCCCGATGCCCGGTCCGAGCCGGCGAGGCGCACCTGGGACGATTCGTACTCATTTCGGGCAACGGCAAGCGAGTTGGGCTGTGTCAAACTCACCGCTCGTGGCCCGTTCGCGCAGATATCGCAGCCCTTGGCTGTGGGTTCCCGCGATTGCAATATCCGGGTTCGCTCAGGCTGCGGCGGTACTCACGTATCAGTATTCGCGTCCGGTCGCCCAACCATTCCTCACGATCCGGTTAGACGACGCGGCGGCGAGCTGGGATTCGTCGGCGCTCGTTCACGAGCACGATGGCAAGACCACGCTGAAGTTGGTCTCGGCCTCGGCCTCGGGTTTCAAGATCGTAGCCGGCGTTCCGGGCGGCAACTACTTCGGCAACGTTCCGCAGGTCTTCGAGCTGCCGGATAAAGACACCGACGTTCCGGTCACGATCACCGCGACCGACGGAACGACGTTTCAAAAGAAGTTCGCGATCAAGGCCGGCCAGGAAACGTTGGTCTCGATCGACTACACGCCACCGCGTGGCCAGGTCTTGGTCACCAGAGAGGGCGACGCCGCGCCCCTGCTGCGCTGCTCGCAACCGCGCTGCGCGGTCGCGCTGCCGCCCGGCACCAAGGTCACGCTCACAGCGGTGCTCGGCGATGACTCGGTGTTCGGTGGCTTCAAGCAGTTTCCGATCCGGACGCCCACAGCGCTCGTGCCCTTCCTCGGCGATCCACTCGCGCCATGCTCAGCCGGTAGCGCGGTCGATGCCGCCGCCAAAGGTCACGTCTACGACTGCTCGTTCAAGCTCGAAGCCGACACCGATGTCACCGCGGACTTCGCAAAGAGGCCGACGCAGGTCGATGTCGCGTTCACGGATAACGTCGACAAGCTGATCACGCCTGCGTCGCCGCAGCCGAAGCTGCCGCCGCCGCCGATCGATGCGGAGAAGCTCGAAGACAAAGCCGTGCAGGTCGCGCTCGCGCCACCACCGAAGGTCCTACCGCCCCCGGTCTTGCCGCCGCCACCACCGCTACCGCCGCCGCCAAAAACGCCACCGCCCGTTCAGCCTCCGCCGAACATGACGATGGTCGAGGTCAAGGACGACAAGCACGTCAAGGACAAGCCGGCCGACGACGCGAAGCTGCTCTCCGACAAGAACCGCGATGTCGACCAGGAGACCCGCGCCATCAAGACGAACCTCGACAAAGAGGTCGAGGGCAAAGCCGAAGCGAGCAAAGAAAACGACGACAAGACCAGCGCCGAGATCGGTGGTCCCGACGACAAGATTCGCCAGCTCGAAGAGACCAAGGCGACGACCGACAAGCACCTCCAAGAGACCGATCACTCCGGCGACAAGCAGACCGCCAAGGGCGAGATTCGAGGCGAAGCGGGCGCGAACGGTGAGAACGGCACCGGCGCCAACACGCCGGGGGTGCTCTCGATGCGCGGCATCGGTGGGCGCGGTGCGGTCACCGATCAGAGCCACGATGGCAAGAAGCTCGGCAAGAAGGGCTTGCCCGGCGTGAACACGCCGATGGCGTTCAACGACTACGAGCGCATCGTCGGCAAGGAGAAGTCCGATACCGAACGCGAAGTTGCAGCGCGCAAGATGTCCTCGAAGAAGGGTCGCTGGGAGCGCAAGCTCGATGCAATCAAGAGCTCGCTCGAGAACTTCGTTCCCGACGTGCGCCCGGGAAACCAGACCGCGTTGAAGACCCGCGCGCATCCGTACGCGCTCTACATCGCGCGCATGCACCGCCGCATTCACGAGCTGTGGGGGTTCGGCTTCCTGGAGGATCTCGACAACAAGGGCGCGGACTATCCGCTCAACAACCCCGATCTCTGGACTAACCTCGAGATCTCGGTGAACCCCGACGGAACGCTGCACAAGGTCACGATCGCGAAGACCTCGGGCAAGACCGAGTTCGACGTTGCCGCGGTCGACACCGTGATCTCGTCGGCGCCCTTCGAAGCCACGCCCGAAGCGATTCGCTCCGTCGACGGGCGCATCTACCTGCGGTGGGGCTTCTATCGCAACTGGCGCCAGTGCGGCACGTTCAATTCCGAGCCGTACATCCTCACGAGCGTGCCCGAGGACAACGGTGTTGGAAATCTCGACGACGGCGCGATGGTCGCGAACGTCGCCCACATCCCCGGCAAGCAGCACAAACCCGGCAACGATGCAGGCGCCTCGTCGCCCATTGGCAACAAGACCGTCACGCCCGACGACGGGCTCGGCAAGCAGAAGGTCAACCCGGACTCCACGGTGACCGACAAGCAGGCGCTGTTCGCCGCCAACCAGTGGATCAGCGCGTTCGCGACCGCGCAGGTCGAAAAGCTGGTCGGACTCTCGACGGTGCCGTTCTATGCCGGCGGCAAGGTCGCGGCGCAGACGACCGGCGATCTCAAGGAAATGTTCAGCGGACTCGTCGTCGAATCCGGTCCGATGAAGGACTGGAAATTGATGACGCCGGGCGAATACACCAGTGGCGGCGGCGGATTGCCCGAAGGCAATCTCGTTTTGCGTGTCCACACCGAGAAAGAAACGTTCGCGGTCGTGCTGACTCGGACCAAATCAGGCGATTATCGTGCCACCCAGCTGTCTCGGTAGGCCGCTCCGGTCAGGTCTGGAGGACCTTCAGGATCTTCGCAGCGAACAATCCTTTGGGACCGTTAGCCTCTTCATACTCGACCGTCGCGCCCTGATTGAGGGTGCGAAAGCCTTCACCGGTGATGGACGAGTAGTGGACGAAGACGTCCTTGTTGTCGTCGCTCCGGCTGATGAAACCGTAGCCCTTGGCATCGTTGAACCACTTGACGGTACCTTGCGTCATTGTTGCCTCCCTGCTCTCCGCGACCACCACAACGTGCAGCGCACTCCCTTGAAACATTTCTCCGTGGGGCTCAACAACCAAAATTTTCGCGAAAGCGATCCGGGGCTGTAATCCTTCACGCTCGGTGAAACGCAGGGAACTACGAGGTAATCCACAATACCCAGGATCTAGGGGTCGATCACCGAACAACCCAGGCGGTTGATGCGTTTCTAGTCTTCATGCGACGCCTGCTTTTGACGTTTCTGGCCGCGCGTTCGGGATCGGTCGCCCTACCACCGGATGCTCCTGCTGATGCGTCGACGCAGCAGGTCTCGGGAGTCATTCACGGCGCGCACGGCTCCGCGGTCGCCGCACTCACCTCGATCGACGTGAGCTGGGTGAAGGACGAACCCATCGCGCGGTTCGCCTCCGGACTCGCGCGCCTCGATCGGCGAGATGGTCGGTTGATCGAACGCGCGTGTGGCTGGGAGTTCGGGCTCACGCCGCGCAAGCCCGAGAATCCGGGCGACAGCGACACGGTATGCGATGCGGAGTAACACCCTCGCGGTCCTGCTCGCCTGTGCGGGGTGCAATGCCGGCCCGCCACCGGCGCCGAACCCGCGCGCGACCCCGGTGAAGCCCGAGTTACCTCCGATCGGCGTGCCCCACGGCGGCTGGATCCAGCGCAGCGCGATCACCGAACAAGCGGATGCCGCGATCTCGCTCGATTCGCTCGGAAGCCTGCGGTTGTGGCCCGCGCTCGACGGCACGCGCGAACCGATCGCGATCGAGCTGCCGAACGCTCGATCGATCGCGATCGCACACGCCGGCGGGGACCTGATCGTCGCGGTCCTCGACGTGTCTGGATCGGTGCGCCTGCTGCGTTACACCCGCGAGGGTCTCGCACGCGGTTCGGCGCAGGTGCCCGGGGATTCGGTGATCGAAGAGCTCGTCGCGATCGAGGGCGGCGTGCTCGTCTCGCGCCGCGATCGTTCGATCGAGCGGTACGACGTGGGCGGTGCGTTACGCGGCCGGATCGTCTTGGAGCCGGGGGAGGAGCTCGGCGCACTCGCCACGCGTCGCGGTGGTGCGGCGGCGTTGATCTGGCACCCGGTCGTCAAACCGCCGACTTCGCAGATCGAGCTCGAAGACCTCGAAAATCCCTTGCCCGCTCCGGTTCGTGCCGTCGGCAACGCCGAGGCGCTGCGCTGGATCGAGCTCGCGGACGGGCTGCGGTGGGGCACACGGGTGACGGTGCCTGCCGACCTCCAGCTGGATCAGCTCGCGATCTCGCCGAACCATCATCGGTTCGCGACCGTGTCGCAGAACTCCTTCGGGCTCCGCGTCTTCGACGGCACGACGGGAAAGGCGACACCGGTCGAAGGCAAGGGCGCTACCAGCGCGCTCGGTGCGGGCAATGCGCCGATCGGCTTTCTCGATGACGATCACGTGGCGCGCGCGACCTCTGCTGTCGGATGGTGGGTGGCTTCGACTGCCGATCCGCTGACCAAGGATCCGTGGAAGGTGTACGCGGGGCGCTCCACGGTCCCGGTCACGAACGACAGCACTGCGATCGGTGACGGGCTCGTGGTCTCGGGCTACGGCGCGAACCTCGCGCTGCAGTCGATGGCGGAGACCCGGTTCCTGGGCTGGCGCGATCCAGCGAACGGCGAAGTCGCGGCGAACATCGCGGCCTCGCTCACGCTCCATGTCGGCCAGCGGTTGTTGACGCTCGACCGCAGGCTCGAGCTCACCAGCGAGATCGAGTTCGCGGATCACGGCTATGCAAAGCCGAGCCAGCTATGGTGGCTCGATGCGAACCACGCGGTGATGGAACCGACCCCACCGTACCAGAGCGCCGAGCACCGGCCGCAAAAGCTTACGCTCGTCGATCTTCGCCACCCGGATCTGCGCATCGCGGTTGGCTCGTACACCTACGTCCAGCGCGTCGTATGGGATCCCGAGCTACGTACCCTTGCGGTGGTCGGGGACGGCGCGATCGAGCGCTTTCGTGTCGACACCGAGGCGAACACGCTCGCCGCGCTACCAGCGATCGTATTATCTTCTAACTTCGAGAACATGCGGCTCCTCGATCCGAAGCGCGCGGACGGCGCGAACCTCGTCGTCATGTGCACCGATGGCGAGACCGGCGATCGGCTCGCGTACTGGATCACGGACGCGCCGGAGACGATCTACCGATTGTCGACCCGGGGCGGCACACTGCTCGAGGGCGTAGTCGCGGGCATCTCGCCGACCGGTGCGCTCTACATCCGCGGCAACGCTGGGCTCGTGATGAGGCGCAAAGGTCAGAAGAAGATGTATGCGCACCTCATGACGGATCGGATCACGGCCGATCGCAGCGGCGATCGGCTCCTCGATCTCCATCACGACCAGATCAGGTTGCTTGATCTGGCGGGCACGGAGCGCTGGCACCAGCACGTGTGGGGTGCGCAGCTCGCGATGTTCTCGTCGGATGACACGCAGGTCGTGATCCAGGCGCAAGGTGGCCTCGTCGCGCTGGATGCAATGACCGGCGCGCGCACGGCGATGGCGTGCGGATTCTCGTTCGGGCTGATGACAAAGCCGCCGGATCTCCGCGCGCTGAACGCAGAACCGGTGTGCGAAGATCCTGGGATGTGAAGTGAAGTTGAAACGTGGCAGTGCTCGCGGCGTGTGGTGCTGCGAAGATGGTCGAGCACGGCGCCTTGCGCGCGAAGATCGAAGACCATCTGCGACCTGCCTTTGGTGACGCGGTGAGCATCGTAAGGTCACCGCGATTCGACCGGATGACGAATTCGTGAAGTCATGGTACGCCTGCGACATGCGGTCGATATGGGCGATCGTCGTCGCGTGCCTCGTGGCCGCGACGGGCATGCGCCCACCCGAGATCTCGTTCCAGGACCGCTCCCGGAACGAAGAGAAGCAGAAGTGTTCGCCCTCGCACGCGCTGCGGGTGCTCGCGGGTCGCCGGGCGACTCATCGTGCACCCGAGCTCACCGCGCCAGTCGCCACCGTGCCGGTGGTTGCATCTCTCGATGCACCGCGTATTGGTGCGCTCGTCCTCCTGCGTACTGCGCGGGTCGTTCCTCGTGTTGCTCCGCTCTCGAGTCGCTCCTCGCGTGGACCGCCGCTCGGCTGAACGTCTGCTTCGTTCACCGATCCAACGTTTCACAGTGTTTCCAAGGAGTGACCATGTCTTACGAGAACCGTGCGCCCTCGTGGCGCGAGCGTCATGCATTGAAGATCATGGGTGTGGTGATGGGCGCGATGTTCGCGGCCGTGATCGTTACCCAGGTCGGGTGCTGAGATGGCCGGCGCCGTCGTGCTTGCTTCGATCTTTGAGCTCGTCACGATCACGTGTCCGAGTTGCGGATATCCGAAACGGGTGTCGAGGAAGCCTGTCGCACGCCGCGTGTGTCCGCGCTGCCGCAAGTACTTCGCGGATCCGCTACCAGCGGATGACCAACGAGCCGCTGAGTAGCAACACGAGACGGGTGCGATCGACACCGTCGATCACGAGATAGCTGCCTGCATCTCCCGTGACGCCGATCGGGCCGACCAACCCGAGTGTCGCGCGCGCGCCACCGCCGATCAGCGGGGCGTGGTGGTCGAGATCCGCACCGAGATCGGCGTGAAGACCCAGGACGAGTTGCGGGCGTGCGGCGCCGGCCTCATACACGAGGCCGGCGCACGCGAGGCCTCGGTGATCCGCATCGAACCCGCGCAGCGCGAGCAGGGTGCCGAACCTCGAGGGCTCGATATCGAGCTCGAGATCGAGCCGGCTCGCTGCACCCTCGCCACCCGTCGCGAGCAGTGACCCGCCAAGCCCGATGCTGCCGTGCAGCGGACGCGCGAGCGCGGTCGTGCTGACGAGCAGGATCGCGAGCTTCATCACACGTCGATGCGGCCGGCGGTCGTGACCGCTGTGCCGGGCGCGAGCTCGTGCGCGGCGAGGATCGCGATCGCGGGCAGCTCGGGCTCGAGCAGGCCGCGCAAGTGGCGGCGGACATCGCCGGAGACCAGCAACACGGCCGGGCCGGCGCCGAGCTTCGTCCGCACGGCCGCGACGATGTCCTGCGCGATCGCGGGCTCGAGCGCGAGGATCTGCACGCCTTCGCGACGATCGATCGCGGAACGCAGTGCCTCCTCGATCATGCCGTTGATGGTGTAGACCGCGACCTGGCCTCGCGGTGCCCAGCGCGCGCTGATCTGACGACGCAACTGGCCGCGCAGATGCTCGACGAGTGCGGGCACGGTCGCGGCAGTAAACCCACCGGTCGGCACCGGTGCGAGCGCGATTGCTTCGAGTACCCCCGTGAGCTCGTCGATCGGTACGCCTTCGCGCGCGAGGTGGCGCAGGACATCGGCGAGCACCGGCAGCGAGACCATGCGTGGCACGACTTCGCGGACGAGCACCGGCGCGGTCGCGGCGGTGCGTTCGACGAGGGCTGCGACGCGATCGACGCCGAGTAGCTCGGGAACGAGCGGCGCGAGCAAGGCCGGCAAGCGCGCCGCGAGGCTCGTGAGGGCCTCTCCTTCGAGCGTGATCCAGCTGACCGGCGTACCGTCGATCGCGAGCGCGACCTCGTTCGTGCCGAGCGCGGCGTCGCGAGCGACGGCGAGCGGCGGCATCGCCAGGCCGGCGCGCGCGGTGGCAAGGACAACGTGGAGCTGCGGCGCGGTGAGGCGATCGTGCAGTGCGGCCGACAGCCGGAGCGCGAGGCGCGGGGCACTCGCGCCAGGCTCGTCGAGCACTGGCACTGGTGCGGGGCGCGCCCGCGCCGCGAGCAACGCGCCGGTTGCGGCGAGGAGGCCGAGCACGAGAAAGGGACCGATCGGCAAGCCCGGGACGAGCGCGAGCCCGCACAAGAGGATCGCGACGCCCGCGAGTACGCGTGGCGAACCGGTCAGCTGGACACCGAGGTCCTCGCCGATCGCGCGGTCACCGGAGCTCGCGACGCGCGTGACCAGGAGGCCCGAGGCAACCGCGACGAGCAGTGACGGAATCTGCGCGACGAGGCCAGCGCCGATCGAGAGCAGCGAGTAGGTGTGCGCGGCTTCACCCGCTGACATCCCGCGATTCGCGATGCCGATCACGAGGCCGCCTATCAGGTTGATCACGACGATCACGATCGCGGCGATCGCATCGCCCTTGACGAACCGCATCGCGCCATCCATCGCGCCATACAGCGACGACTCGCGCTCGAGCGCGGTCCGCCGGGCGCGTGCGGTCTCGGCATCGATCGCGCCGGTGCGCAGCTCGCCATCGATCGCCATCTGCTTGCCGGGCATCGCATCGAGCGCGAACCGCGCCGAAACTTCGGCGACGCGCTCCGCGCCGCGCGCGACGACGACCAACTGGACGATCGTGATCACCGCGAAGACGACGAGGCCGACGATGAGATTCTCGGCGACGACCGAGCTGCCGAACGCGCGCACGACGCTACCGGCATCGGCATCGGCGAGCACCAGGCGGGTGGTCGAGACTTCCAATCCGACTCGGAACAGCGTGGTCACGACCAGGAGCGTCGGGAAGGAGGCAAAGCCGAGCGGGTTCGGGGAGAACACCGCGGCCATCAGCAGCGCGACCGAGAACGCGATGTTGAGCGCGAGCATCGCGTCGAGTAGGGGCCGCGGTACCGGCACGATCAGCATCACCACCACGGCGATCACCAAGGCGGCGATCGCGAGCTCACCAACCCGCAGTTTCTTCACTCAGACCTCTTCGATCTCGGAGGGATCGAGCTCGATGGCATCGTCCGCTACGCTGTCCTTGGGCCCACCGAGGTGGCGAATCAGCGAGAGATGGATCTGGCTGCGGATCATCCGCAGTACGCTGTCAAGCTCGTCGGCCGGGAGCTTCAGGCGCGTGCGCAGCGTGTCGAGCGTCGCCTTGACGAGCAGCTCCTTGGCCTTCTCGATCCAGCGATACGCGGTGACGCGATGGACGCGATAGATCGCGCCGATCTCGTCGATGTTGAGCCCGTCGACGTGGTGATAGCGCAGGAGCGTTTGCTCGCGCGGCCCGAGCTGGGTCATCGCTTCGGAGAACGCCGCCTTGAACTCGGCCGAGTACGTCCGCTTCATGTACTCGACTTCGGGATCATCTTGGCTGATCGCGTGTTGCGCGATCAGCTGATCGTCGTCGACGAGGATCTCGCGCTTGCCCTTGCGCATGTCGTTGAGGCACGTGCGTACCGCGACCGAGCGGACCCAGCGCCGCAGATCGCCGCGGCCGCCGTATTCCGAGATCTTGCCGGCGCTGGTCGGTGCGCCGGTGGTGCCGCCGCCGACGAACAAGCGCTGACGGACGAGCTGCTTGACATCGGCGACGCGTGGGGCGGCGATCCGCATGCGTGCGAGCGCGATATCGACCTCGCGCATGAAGTTGCGATCGAAGGCGTTGATCGCGGCGGTCATGCCCTGGGCGCACGCGCACGCGAGATAGAGGTCCGCGGGGCGGAGGCCATCGAGCGCGGCCTCGGCAAGGTCGGCCGTGAGATGGCGTGCGACAAACTCGACCAGCACGGTCCCCGAAAGGGGCAAGTCCGGCCAGGCGGCCCGGCCTTCGGCGACCAACGCCCACAGCCGGCGATCGAGCTCCGCGATCGTTTCCAGTGCCGGTCGAACCGCGACCGGAGCTGCATCGACGAAGGGCCTGACGAGGCTCTCGGTGGTCACCATTCGGGATTAGGCCACTGCTGGTCGGAATGGTCAAACCCTAGGCGCCAGGCTACAATTTCTCGACGGATGGAGCCTAATCGCAAGGTCCGCAAGCAGGGGCTCGAGCACTTCATCAAGTTCGTGCGCGAGCTGGCCTGTCCTTCGCCGCAGGCGATGTTCGACTCGCTCCACGAACTCGGTTATCGCGGCCAGGACCACGCTCGGCGAGCGCTGTGCCTCATGGCTTACCGGCACGTGAAGCGGGTCAAACGGATCTACGTCGAAGGCGTCGACCGCCACGAGCTGCCGAAGAAATCGAACTTCTTGTGCGTTGGCCCGACCGGCTCGGGCAAGACCTTTCTCGTCGAGACCCTGTTTGGCAAGGTGCTGAAGCTGCCGACCGTGCTGATCGATATCACCACCTACTCGGAGACCGGCTACGTGGGCCAGGACCCCTCGACCATCCTGACGCGGCTGCTGCACACCGCCGACGAGAATCCGATGCTGGCCTCGATCGGCATCGTCTGCCTCGACGAGTTCGACAAGATTGCTTCGGGTCAGAACAACGCGATCTTCGCGGGCGCCGGCACCACGAAAGATGTCACCGGCATGGGCGTCCAGCGCGAGCTTTTGAAGATGCTCGAGTCGAGTGATGTGGTGGTGCCATTGGATCTGACCCACAGCTCCTTTGCGGACCACGTCGTCATGTCGACGGCGGACATCGCGTTCATCGCAGCCGGTGCGTTCTCGGGCTTCCAGCAGATCGCGCACCGGCGCGCGATGCGTGATGCGATCGGTTTCGGTCGCGAGCAGGAGGCCAGCGGCGGTGACCCCGATGCGATCGCGGTCGACTTCACCGCCGACCAGGTCGAAAACGTCGCGAACTTCCAGGCATACGGGTTCTTGCCAGAGCTCGTCGCACGGTTCACGCGCGTCGTCCCGTTCAAGGCGCTCGATGCGCGGACGCTCAAGGACATCCTGACCGCGGATGTGGTCACGCGGACGGTGCGCGAGTTCAAGCTCGAGGGGTTCGAGCTCCAGATCCACGCGGAGGTCCTCGATCACATCGTGCAAGATGCGCTCGTGCGGGAGACCGGTGCGCGTGGCCTGGCCTCGGCGCTAATTCGCGAGCTCGAGGCGGTCGCGTTCACTGCGTTCGGAGTCGAAACTGGTGGGGTGGTTGATGTGGTGTTGCGCGATGGCGAGATCGTCGTCGACATTCGCTGACCTATGGACTGCGACTGAGCTCGAAGAAGCGCAGCGTGGTGTCCGGGATGCTAACGAATTCGAAGACGCCGTGCCCGATCCGGCGACCGATGCTGTCGCGAAACACCGCCTCGAGCACGGCCTGCATGTCGACCGCAAAACCCGTGTAGAGCACCTGGCGCTTGATCAGACTCGGATCGGCGGGTAGCGGTGCGTAGTTCCGGGTCTCGAAGCCAACCACGACGTCGACGAATTTGCCCCAGTGCATCCACGGTGAATCCGTGACGGGGAGCGCGCGAAGGTGCGTCGCGACCATGTACGACTGCCCGCTGTAGTCCTGCGCACCGTCGATGTTGCCGTGCTTGACGAGCTTCCAGTACTCGTGGCTCGGCCAGTACTCGAGCCGAAAATCGAATAGCCGATCGAGCGCGGGAACGTTCTCCAGCAACACGGTGAACAGCGCGCCCGAGGCATTCGCGATCACGTCGCCGTACTCGAACTGATAGTGCAGGCTGTCCTTGTATTCGGACACCGTCCCGAACAGTTGCGAGAGCCCGAACGCGACGATGCTCGACGGCAGCGTGCGAAATCCGCCGTGCACGAGCGCCTCTGTCGTCACGTACGACAGCATGTGGCCGGCCCAGAAGTGACCCAGCTTGTCGGCGCCACCGGCGTACGTGTTGACGCCGAAGCCCTCGAGCGTGAACAGCGGTTCGGTCGTGCGCGTCGCGTTGTGAAACCACGCGTAATAGGCGTAGAACGAGACCGCGCCCCACGTGCCCGCGACGACAGCTGCGGCGGTGGTCTCCGAATAGAGCGGCTCCGGTTCGTTGGCGTGGGCGTTGCCGGCGAGCGCGAGCAAGATCAACAGGCGCTTCATGGATGCCACGCGAGGACGACATCTCCACCGATGCTATGACGTTCGGCGCGCTGGAACGCAAAGTTGAAGATCGTCTCGGTCACCGCGCCCGCTTCGAGCCGCAGGTGCGGTGACAGCACGCGGCTGCCGCGCAGCCCGAGCCGCACGCGAAACTCGGCGAGGCCATCACTTGAGCGCACGATCGGGTGGTGGAAATCATACGCGTACGTGTCGCTCGCGAGGCGCGCGAATTCGGCCCACGGTGTGATCGAATGCATGCGTAGCGAAACATAAAGGGCCTGCGCATCGGGCCCGAGCGGGCTGCCGACGGCGCGGCCCGCATTCGTGAAGCCGGTGACCCGCGGGTCGTGCTCCATCGATCGAAAGCCGGTCTTTTGCCATTCGATCAAGATCGCAGAAAACTCGAGGCCGACGACGTGATCGGCGTCGTAGCGAAGCGCATCGGCAAACTGCCGGCGCCAGTCCTCGAACATCAGCTCGTAGTAGAAGCGCGCCCCTCCGAACCCCGCGATCCGCCAGCTCGTATCGATGCCGACCCGCCGGTTCGAGCTATCGGTCGGGCCCGCGGATGGATCGCCGCGCGTGACGTGCTCCTCGATGAAGGGCCACGGGCCGAGATGCGGCGCGCCATCGCCTTCGAGCTGGAGCAGCTGCATGCCGCCGAGCGTCACGGGTCCCAGGTCGATCTCGCCTCGCGCGATCGTGACGAGGTTACCCGGATAGGTCTGTGGGCCGCGGAGGCGACCGACGAGGTAGAACAGCCCGCCGCGCTCGTTCGCGTAACTCGCGCGCACGAAGTCCAGCGGCGGTGCGTGATCGCTCCAGCCGACGTTCGTGCGTGCGCCGGGACCGACCACGAACGCGTCGCGACCGAGCTCGAGATCGAAGCCGCGATAGTGCGCGTCGAGGTGGGCGCGATCGATGTCGACGCCGCTGCCATAGTCGTCGGTCCCGAATCGCGCGCGCAGGCGCGTGGCCGCCGAGAGCCAATCTCCGAAGCCGGCGCGCGAATCGAGCTCGCCATACGTGCCGACCCCATCCCCACACGGTCGGCCTTCTGCGTGCTCGCACGAGATCGCGAGCTCGCCGGTGATGTCGCGCGGGTGCGCGGGCACCGAGTACGCGCGGTCCGCTTCGTCGTAGGCCGCGACGTGAAGTGCGGCCTGATCGATCGGCGTGATCCACACGCCGTCCGCGCGCGCTGGCGCGGCGATGCCGAGCGCCCCGGGGACCCCGGGCACCCCGAAAACCCCGAGCACGAAGACCACGAAGAGCTTCACGGCCCCACGCTCGCACGTCCGGCGGGTGGGAGGCATCCGTTCTTCAAGTGCCTGCGGCGCTTGCCCATGTATCGGCGGATGCGCGCAAGCTATACTGGAAATCATCAGGGCATCGTGGTCCACAACTGCGAGTCGAAGCCTGGAGGCGCGGCATCGACCCCGCATCTTGTGCGTGATGCAGCTTCCTCCGCCTCTTCATGGCGTGTCTGGCATCAACACGCAGATCGCGGCGAGCCGGGTGATCTCGCAGCGGTTCGAGCTCGAGATCCTTCCGCTGCAGTTCTCGAGCACGATCGCGGAGCTCGGTCGAGTGAACGTCGAGAAGCTGATTCGCGTCGGTAGTGTGGCTGCAAAGCTCGGGTGCGCGCTCGCACGGCGTAGGCCGGCCGCAGTCTACTTCACGATCGCACCCCAGCTGCCGGCCCTCTATCGCGATGTCGCGTTGCTCGCCCTCGTGCGGGCCGCGGGTGTGCCGCGGATCGTGCACTTTCAAGCACGGCCCGAGCCGCAGGTCCTGCCACTGCTGCGCCACGCACTGCGCGGCGCGACCGTGATCCTGTTGTCGCCCGCATTGCGCGCGGATCTCGGCGATACGGTCGCAGACGCGCAGGTGATCTACGTGGCAAACGGCATCACCGATCACGCCGCGATCGAACGCTCGCCTCGCGCCGTGCCCCGCGTGTTGTTCCTCTCGAACCTGCTCGTCGAGAAAGGGCCGCTCGTCTTGGTCGAGGCGCTGTCGCTGCTCGCGGCGCGAGGCATCGCGTTCGAGGTAACGTTCGCAGGCGCGCCATCTCGCGCGATCACCCAGGCCGCGATGCGCGAGGCGCTCGCGCCGTTCGGAGAGCGAGCGCGCTATCTCGGTCGCGTCGCGCCCGAAGGTGTACCAGCGCTGTACCGCGATCACGACGTGTTCGCGTATCCGACGCTGAGCGACGCGATGCCGCTCACGATCCTCGAAGCGATGCGCGCGGGTCTGCCGATCGTGGCGAGCGCTGTCGGAACGATCGGTGAATTGCTCGGCGACACGGGCATCTTGGTCGAACCGAACCAGCCGCTGCAGCTCGCGACCGCGCTCGCGCGGTTCCTCGGCGATCCGGACCTGCGCGCAGGGCTCGGGCGGGCCGCACGCGTCAGGTTCGTCGCGCACTATACGCAGGAGCGCTTCGATACCGCGCTCGCGAATGCGATCACGCGAGGCATCGCACGATCCCGGTGACGAAGGCGGCGACCATGCGCTCCAGCGGGAGCTCATCAGCTGCGAGACGAGCTGCCTCGTGCATCGCAGCAAGCTGCTCGGGCGAGGAGAGCAGGGTCGCGATGGCATCGGCGTACGCGCCGACCTCGAACGCTGTCGTGATCGCATTCGCAGGCGTCAGGTACTCGAGCTCGGGACCGTGGCCCGGGTGATCCGTGGTCGCGATGGGCAATCCGGCCGCGAACGCATCGACGATCGCGAGCCCGGCGTACGCGGGCAGCAGGCAGAGATCCGCGATCGCGAAGTAGCGAGCGCGCGCCGCTTCGAACGCCGGCCCGATCGCGTGCACGAACGGCGGTGCAGCATCGGCCAGCGCGAGCTCGCGGCCCGCGCCAACCAGTACGAGCTCGAAATCCGGTATCCGTCGACGGATGGCGACCGCCGCCGCGATCATGAACGCGATCTGTTTCTCCGGCACGAGCGCGCCACAGTAGATCGCGATGCGGCTCGCAGCCGAGATGCCGAGGGCCGCGCGGGTCGCGGCACGATCGACGCGCGCGATCGCGGCGCGGAGCCCGGCGACGTCGATCGTGTTGTAGATGGTCGTGACCTTCACGTCGAGAACGCCGTGCTGGACGAGATAGCGCGCGACCTCGGGAGTGTAGGGGAACCAGGCATCGACCTGGTCGATCAGCTTCCGCTTGATCCATTCGGAGATCCCGAACCTCTGCGCCTGATGGTTGTAGCCGTGGCCCCAGTACGCGACTCGTTTGAGACCGAGGCGGGACAGCACGAGCAGGGCGTAGTTGAAGACCAGCCCGTTCGCCTGCCCGCAGATCACCAGGTCGGCATCGCGCACGAGGGACCACGCGGGCTGGACGATCACGGGCCCGAACGTGGCGATCGGCAGCTTGTGGCCGAGCTCGGGCTCGAGCTCGATCGTATCTCCGCGCTCGACATCGCTCGCGGTGGGAGCGCTGTAGCCGACGACGAACGAGATGTCGTGCGGCTTCAACGCGGCTGCGAGCTGGCGCAGGAACGGCACGCGATAGCGCTTGATCTGGGCATCGAGAAGAACGACTCGCTTCATCGGACCGCCCGTGCGAGCACGCGACCGAGGTGTGCGCCGATGACGTCCCAGTTGAGCTCGCGCTCGATCAGCGTGCGCCCGCGCTGCGCCATCGCCGCATGCGCAGCTGGCGCCGCGAGGATGGCGTGGATCGCGGTCGCAAAGCCGGCGGGCGAGAGCTCCGCGATCACCCCCACATCGCGCTGCGCGATCAACGCAGGAAATTCGCCCGCCATGCTCGTGATCACGGGGCGCTGGGCCGCGAGCATGTCGCCGAGCTTGTGAGGCCAGCGGCCGCGATTGATCAGGTTGTCCTCGAGCGGAAGTGCGAGCACGTCACATGCCGCGAGATAGCGCGGCAGGTCCTCGTCACTGATGCGACCGGTCGTGATCACGCGATCGCCAACTCCCTGGCGAACCGCGGCTGCGCGAGCCCGCTCGGGATGCGAGCCGATCACGATCAGCCGGGCCTCGGGCAGCTCGCGCAGCGCACCGCACAATATCTCGCTCGCGATCGGCGCATCGCGGATCGTTCCGATGATCGTCCCCGCCGGAAGCTGCAGCGCCGCGCGCGAGGCATCGCGATCGCCAGGCGCGATGTACGCCGGATCGACGCCCTCCCCGACGATCGCGATCCGAGCTTCGGGGACACCGATCGCGACTGCGCGGTCGTGCAGCACTCGATTGATCGTGGTCACGAAATCAGCTTCGTGACGGATGTGCTCTTCGAACCGGCGACCGATCGCGTGCGCGAGCCGATATCCACCAAAGTGATAGGACGCGCCAGCGTGCCAGTCACACCAATCGGAGATCAGCACGAACGGCTTGAAACGGCGGGCGCAGAGGACCGGGACCGAGATGTTCGGCTGGTACTCGAACGCGTAGACCACGTCGTAACCGCCGAACCATAGCTCGCGAAGGCGCAGCGCGATGTCGAGCACGCCACTCGCATGCCAGGGCAGGAGCTCGTCGAGGACATTCGGACATTCGACGATCGTGAACCGCGGCGAGTCGAGGCGCGCGACCGCGCGAAACCGCTGGTCGTTCGACACGGTCATCAGCTTGACCTCGTGACCTTGGCGGGCGAGCTCGCGACCGAAGTGCAGGGCGCGGTGGTAAGTGCCGATGCCGACGCGATTTGCGTTGAGCATGAGGATCTTCATGGTCCGACCTGGCCGACCTGCGAGACCACGGCGAGGAGTGCGGCGATCCCAGCGGTGACGATCGCGAGCCGCCGCCACTCGATCGGTAGCGCGTACATCTGCTGGCTCACCCACGCGAGTGCGATGCCCTGGACGACGTACACGCCCGACAACGCGACCGCTACACCGGTGATGCCGCCGTACACGGTGGCCGGTAGCCCGATCGCGACGATCAGTACGAGCGAGCCGACGTAGATCGGAATGACCTGC
>Ga0123336_10000892_pt1 | contig 28690 bp, 32 predicted proteins | sample SSSSmetaG_FD_96466 | JGI IMG/M metagenome (GOLD analysis project Ga0123336, IMG submission 96466) | Glacier valley bacterial and archeal communities from Borup Fiord, Nunavut, Canada, to study Microbial Dark Matter (Phase II) - ​SSSS metaG | ecosystem: Environmental > Aquatic > Freshwater > Ice...
CTGCTTGACGGACTCCCGGCGCACGCGATCGTCGCCGACCTGCCGAGCTTCCACTTCGGGCAGAACGAGCTCCGGGTCCGGGTCGCCAATCGAATCCTGCGTGAAGCGGCCGCCGCGCGAAACCTCACGCTCGTGCCGCTGTACTCGGCGACCAAGCACCAGGGCGTGTGGGGCATCATCACGCAGTTCGCGGGCGACCTGTTTCACCCCAACGACCGCGGTTATCGGGTCTGGGCGGCGGCTTTCACTTCGGCCGTGGATGCCCGGCTCGCGTCACTCGCACGGTAACCCCGCGGGCGCCACGTCGCCGCGGCGAGGAGCAGTGACGCGCACGTGAGGATCACCCCGCCGATGATCGCCCACGGTTCAACCCCGACGATGTACGGACGGTAAGCCGCGAGTTGCCCGTGGTACAGCAGCACGACGTTGCCGGTGAAGCTGCTGACCACCTCCGGGTTGTCGACGTATCCGGCGGCGGAGTACCACCAGGCGAGGCATCCGGCCGCGAGGGTCAGGAGTCCACCGAGGGTGAGCGCCCACGGTGCACGGCGCGACTTCACGGCCGCCAGCGCGTCGCGTGCAGCACCGCCACCGAGGCGATCACCGCGAGACCCACCGCGAAAGCCCAAGGGGCGAGCGCCTGAATCACGGTGGGGATCACATAGTAATCGACCGCCGTTGCGGCACCCCCGGCCGCGAGCTTGAGCTGTGCTTGCCACGACCCGATGAGTCCCGCGAGGGTGAGGCCGATGCCGAGCACCCACAGCACGACGATCCACGGATTGCCCTTGAGGCTCGGCTGCGTGAGTTGCACGACAATCGCCGACTCGAGTTGATCCCGGCGGCCCGCGCGCGCCGGCTCGTCGGCCGCCCCCTGGTCATTCTCCGCCGGCCGCCTCTCGGCGGCGATCATGGGTCCGTCATAGCCGCGCTGAAATGCCGGGTCGAACCGGGGGTCGAACTCTTCATCATCGGATGCCACGCTGCTCCCTCACAGTCACTCTCACCCTAATCCCGCCTCCGCCGCCCGCGCAGGCTTGCCGCTCGCGTCGGTGCCCGACCGTATGCTGTCGGCATGGCCCGCTCCACCACCCAATTCCGCTGCGTCGAGTGCGGCTGGACGAGTCTCAAATGGGTCGGCCAGTGCGGCGAGTGCCAGCAGTGGAACACTGTCATCGATTCGGCCGCGCCGACCGGCCGAGTGAGCGCGGTTCGCCCCACGAGCGGCGCTGTGTCGATCACGCAGATCGGTGCCGAATCCGTTGCGCACTGGCCGAGCGGAATCTCGGAGTTCGACCGCGTGCTCGGTGGGGGGATCGTGCCGGGCGCGGCGATCCTGCTGAGCGGGGAGCCGGGGGTCGGGAAGTCGACACTGCTGCTCGAGGTCGCGTCGCGTGCCGCGGCATCCGGTCAGCGCGTACTGTATGTCAGCGCCGAGGAGTCGGTGAGCCAAGTGCGCCTTCGGGCCGAGCGCACGGGCGCCCTGCAGCAGTCGCTGTTCCTCGCCGCCGAAACCGACCTCGCCACAATCCTCGGCCAGATCGACGAAGTCTCGCCTCAACTCGTGATCGTTGACAGCGTGCAGACCGTGTCATCCGGGCTCACCGATTCTCTCGCCGGCGGCCCATCCCAGGTGCGCGAAGTCGCGTCGACCCTTATCCGCATGAGCAAGGATCGCAACCTACCGGTGCTGCTCGTCGGGCACGTGACGAAAGACGGCACGATCGCGGGCCCGCGCTTGCTCGAACACCTCGTGGATGTCGTGCTGCAGTTCGAAGGCGACCGCCAGACGAGCCTGCGGTTCGTTCGTGCCCACAAGAACCGGTTCGGCCCGACCGACGAGGTCGGCTGCTTCGAGATGACCGGCGATGGCATTGCCGAGGTCGCCGACCCGAGCGGCCTCTTTCTGTCGCGCGCACGCATGCCCGTGAGCGGCACGTGCGTGACCATCGCCGTCGAGGGGCGCCGTGCGCTCCCGGTGGAGGTTCAAGCGCTCATCGTCAGAACGCAGGCCCCACAGCCGCGACGGGTCGTCAACGGGGTGGACTCCTCTCGCGTGGCGATGCTGCTCGCGGTGCTCGAGCGGCGAGCGGGACTGCCGCTCTCGAGTTTCGACGTGTACGTGTCGACGGTGGGCGGCATCCGGGTGACCGAACCCGGGGCAGATCTTGCGATCGCCCTCGCGATAGCGAGCGCATACAAAGACAAGGCGTTCCCGGTCACGCAAGCCGTTATCGGTGAGATCAGTCTCGCGGGCGAGATACGGCCGGCGACGCAGGCCAAGCAGCGCATCGCTGAGGCTCGGCGTCTGGGCTTCTCGACGGTCATCGATTCCGACGCGGTGCACTTGCGCGAGGCTGTGCGCCTTGCGTTCGCCAGCTCGACCGATGAGCGGGTCGAGATCCCCGAGTTCTAGACCGCGGGGTGCGCGCGGCCTACAGCAACCAGGACGGCCACTTGTCGACGCGCCACGAGATCCAGCCGTTCGCGCGCTCGAGTGTCACCGAAATCTGCTCCATCGACCCTCGGTCGGCCGAGATGATCCTGCACTTCGTCGACTCGCCGATGATGAGAGGCGGGTCGGAGCACATGACCGTGAGGCTGGCTCCCAGCGCTTTACCGTCTGCGCCCACGGACGCCTCCATTTGCGCCCTGAATTGACCCGACAGTGGCGCGATGGCTAAGCCGGGGAACACTAGGCAGGCCGCAAGCACAAGCCCGAGCGAGCTGAACCATACCGTGAACGGCGCGAATCCCCGTCCCGTTTCCTTGATCGTGCGAACGGCGCGCGCCAACAAGTAGGCGGGTTGCTGAAGCAGCGCCCATGCGGGGCTCGCTTGCTTGGCATGGCCCCACGTCATGAGTTCGAGGCGGTCATAGAACGCCAGCCCCACGACGAGCACGAAGGGGAACCCGATCACGGTGATGATGAGGGGAAGGTTGGAGCCGAGCCCGGACAGGATAAGGACAACCATCATCGCGGTCTGCAACACGGGCAAGAGCGCAATGAGCCAGACGGCAAACGTGAACGTCTTCATGCGCTTCGGCTGGCGCTCGGGCGTGAGCTCCTCGGCCATAGCGCTGAGAGACGATTCCGTTTGCGCAGCGTTAGCGTGCGCGCTCGCGCGGCGCGGGCCGGGCGTGAAGTCATCGAGAGTGTCCGTGAGCGGCGGTTCGAGCTCACGCAGCGTCATGGCAAGAAGAGGCTGGGCACTGAGTTCGCCGAGCTCTGCGTCGCTCTCGGTGAGCATTGAGGAGTAGTCGCTGACTCCGGTGGCGCGACGCTCCCGCTCGCGCTGCTCGCGGCGGGAGGCAGGCAAATCCTCGTAATCCTGCGCGACGGGAGCCTCTTCATCGTCGTCGTCGGCGTACGCCAAACGGGTCGCGGGCTGGACGACGATAGGCGCGCGCGCTTCCGAGGTGTGCTCGGTCCACGCCTGAGCGTCCCACCAGCGAAGCTGAGGGAGGCCCAGCGGATCCGGATACCACCCCGCTGGTACCCCGAACTTGTTATCGTCCACTCACCTAGAGTAACGGGCTGACCGTCCTGAAAGAAAGTCCGGTCTACCACTGGGTATTTCGCTCAGTCGCGCACAGAGTGCAGAAATTCGGTGAAACGTGCGCTGAGAGTCGAGTCCACCGCGATCGGACGCCCGTCGATCTCGCGCACGGGCGCGGCAAGCCGCACGCTCGAGACGAGCCATACGCCATCCGCTGCCCGCAGCGTCTCGGGAATTGCACGCTCGTATTCGGTCGCGTAACCGAGCGATTCGGCGCACCGGAACAGATTGACTTGGGTGGTTCCGTCGAGAATTCCGAGGTCGGGGCCGGGCGAAAACACGGTATTTCCGCGGCGATAGAGCACGGTCGACGTTGGTCCTTCGAGGATCAGCCCGTCGCTCGAGACGAAGATCACATCGTCTGCATCTCGCCGCGCCGCTTCACGAAGCGCTGCCCGATTGATCGCGTAACTCAGCGTCTTCGCTCCGCCGAGCAACCACGGCGAGGTCTGCGCGATGTCGTGCCGGTAGCCGCGATCCAACAGCACAACCCGGATGCCCGTGGTGCGGTCGGCCGTGAAGTCCGCGGTCGGCGCGGCGTAAAGCCATCCCGTCGGTCGTCCGTCGCCCTCGACGCCCCTGGTCAGCACTGTCTTCACCCAGGCTTCGGCGACCGGATCGAGCTCGGCCACCGTCGCGAGGATCGCGGCCCGCCAGAGTTCGAGGTCGGGCGCCGGGAGGTCGAGGGCGCGAGCCGAACGCTCGAAACGCTCCAAGTGATGAGTGAAGGCTTGGGGGTAGCCGTTACCGACGCTGATGGTCTCGAAGACGCCGTCGCCGCGGGTCGCAGCGAGATCCAGTGCGCTCAGTTGGGGAGCTGACGCGTCAGCGAGCGTCCATGCGGGCATACTCGAGTCGTGGGCAGGGGCCTCGAGCGACGGTCGGTTGAGAATCGTAAGCACGGAAGAAGTCACGATTCGAGTATCTCCAAGTTGAGCGCGTCGAGCACGTCCCGTGGGTCGGCTTGCATGGCGTGCGGGCCGGCCACGTCAAACCAGACCGATTCGAGTACCCCGATGTTTTGCGCAAGAAAGTCTCGCAATTGCGTTGAGTCGTACTCGGCGGACTCCTGATCCGGCTCGTCGGGCACCATCGTCGCGTAGGTCAACGGCGACGAGAACAGAAGAAGCATGTAACGGTCGGCCTCGCCCCGACGAAACACGCGCACCTGCGGGTCACCCTCGCTCGGCAGCAGGGGGACGGTGACCGTGCCGTTGCGCACGGCGAATGCGACCGCCGCGGCATCCTGAGCCTCGAGCGCTTCGCCCAGGGTCGGAGGGTGAAAGTCGCGGTCGGCTGGCACTATTCGAGGATGAATTGGGGGTCGTTCGACACGACCCCGTTCACGGTCACGACGAGGTGGTAGCTCACACCCGCCGCGGGCACCTGGGCTCGATCGGCCGTGCAGGTGCTCGTCGAAGACCGCGTGCGGTCCCACGTCACCGATGCCCCCGCGAACGGCACGAATGGCTGCAACACCACTTTCGCGGCCACCGGGCCGGTCTGGCAGTCCTTCGAGTTCCAGTAGACCTCGTCACCACTCTTGATGGTGAACTGTTGCACGTCAGAACCCGCCGAGAAGGTACACGCGACGGTGTCGGTGCTCTTGAGAGCAAACGTCAGCACCGGCTTCACGCCGGCGGCGTAACTGTTGGAGTCGGTCGTTGCCGTGACGACCACCTTGGTGGGATCACACGCTTTCGCGTTTGCCGGATTTCTCGACGTCGAGGTGGGGCTCGGGGTCGACCCGAGTGAGCTCGCGCCGGGCGTCGTGGGCGCGTTCGAAGCCGGTCGAACCACAATGAGCACAATGATCACGACGATCGCGAGCAGTCCAAGCGCCACAACAAGGCGGCGTCGCCAATAGACCTTGGGGGGCTGCGGGCCGACCGGATTGCGGAACGTCGACATGATGACAGGCTAAGCGCGGCCGGGCGATGCGCACGGAGGGCACGCCCATCAGGCTCATTCACCGATCAGTGGGCCTCAGCCAGTGCGTCGATGAACAGCCGATATGCCTCGACGGTTGGCTCGGCGACTATTACCCGCACGACGACCTCATCGACGGCCGCGACATACTGCGCCAGGCGATCCGCCAGCACCGCGCCAGTCGCTCCATCGATCGTCGCGTCGATGGCGGAAATTCCAAGCCGCTCGAAGTTCGCCGAGTATGCCGGGTAATGGCTGTACGTCGCGGCCTCGTTTTCGAGCGCGGATCTCGCGGCCGCGTCGGTTATGGTGCGCACATAGAGGATGCCGCGAACCGGTCTCCCCGCGGCATCCCGGCGCAACTCGACCTGTGCCTCGGTGGCGGCCTCCGGGGTAAGCCAGTTGAGCAGCACGCCGTCTGCGTGCTCGGCGCCTAGGCGGCGCATCCGTGGGCCTAACCCGCCCACGACGAGTCGAGCCGTCGTGCGCTCGCGCAAAACGTCTAGCGCGTGGGTCATTGTTGCGAGGCCCGAACGGGCCGCTCCAGTACCGAGACCGATGAAGAGCCGTTCGGCGGGGAGACCACCGAGCGCGTCGGCGATCGCCCTTGCGGGTCGGCGGTCGAGCGGAATCACGCCAGAGCCCAGACCGAGGGTGGTCGTGACGGATGCCGCGGCCGCGAGCCCGGCGAGCGAATCACCCTGGGGCGTGTCATTGAGCCACAGCGTCGCGAATCCCGCGGCTTCGATCCGCGGAGCGAGCTCGCTGATGATGTCGTGTGGTGTCGCGCCGTGCAGGCCGATCGAGACCGACGTCATAGCTAACCCAACTGTTTGAGCATTCGCGTGTTGCCGAGCGTGTTCTGTTTCACCCGTGAGAGATCGAGGAACTCGGCGACACCCTCGTCGGGCGAGAGCGTGAGTTGCACGAAGACGTCCGGCGCGACGATGCTCTCGCCGATCGGCTCGAACCCGTGACGGCCGAAGAAGGTCGTCTCGAAGGTCAAGCAGAACAGCCGGGTGAGGCCGAGTTCGGCCGCATCCGCTTCGATGCGCGAGAGGAGCGCGTGGCCAACGGCCTTGCCGAGCCACTCGTCGGCCACGGCGAGCGTTCGCACCTCGCCGAGGTCTTCCCAGATGACGTGCAGGGCGCCACAGCCGATCAGTTCACCCGCGTCGGTCTCGGCGATGCGCAACTCCTGCACTGCTTCATAAAAGACGACAAGGTCCTTGCCGAGCAGGATTCTGCGCTGCACGAGCGGCTCGATGAGCCTTTGGATCGCGGGCACATCGCTCGTGCGAGCGCGGCGGATGGAGAACGACGTCACCGGACAACACTACGGGGCGGCGGGTTTCCCCACCGCCCCGTGTTCCGAGCGCGTACCGACCGAACAGGCTAAGCCTCGACGGCCTCCGGCTCCTTCTCGGGGAGTCCGGCCTGGCGTCCGGTCGTGAAGATGAACGCCCCATCGGCGAAGTCGACGTGTACGTGGTCGCCCGCGTTGAGCTCGCCGTGCAGAATCTTCTCGCTCAGGGCATCCTCGACTTCGTGCTGGACCGCGCGACGCAACGGACGCGCGCCGAGTGATGGGTCGAACCCGACCTTGATGAGCTGCTCCTTCGCTGGCACGGTCAAGTCGATCGAGAGGTCGCGGTCGAGCAACCGGTCGCTCAGGCGCTTGATGAACAGGTCCACAATCTGGAGCAGTTCGTCCTTGGTTAGCTGCGGGAAGACGATCGTCTCGTCGACACGGTTGAGGAACTCGGGCTTGAAGTGCTTCTTGAGCTCCTCGACGACCTTGCCGCGCATGCGGTCATAGCTCGTGGCGACATCCGAATCGGACGTGAAACCGATCGGGGTACCCGAGATGTCCTTCGTGCCGAGGTTGGTCGTCATGATGATCACGGTGTTCTTGAAGTCGACAACGCGACCCTGGCCATCCGTCAGTCGTCCCTCTTCGAGGATCTGCAGGAGCGAGTTGAAGATGTCGGGGTGAGCCTTCTCGATCTCGTCGAAGAGCACGACGGAGAACGGCTTGCGACGCACTTTCTCGGTGAGCTGGCCACCCTCCTCGAAGCCGACGAACCCGGGAGGGGCACCGAACAGTCGCGAGACCGTGTGCTTCTCGCCGTACTCGCTCATGTCGAGCGAGATGAGCGCCTTCTCGTCGTCGAAGAGGAACTCCGCGAGCGCCTTGGCGAGCTCGGTCTTACCGACACCGGTGGGGCCGGCGAAGATGAACGAACCCGACGGGCGCTTCGGGTCTTTGAGCCCGGCGCGCGTGCGACGAATCGTCTTGGAGAGAACCGCGATGGCCTCTTCCTGGCCGATGACCCGCATGTGCAGTGCCTTCTCCATGAAGATGAGCCGGCTCGACTCTTCCTCTGTGAGCTTGAACACCGGGATGCCCGTTGCCGCCGCGAGCACTTCGGCGATGAGTCCCTCATCCACCTCGGCCGTGGTCGACACGTCGCCGGCCTTCCACTGCTTCTCGAGACGGAGGCGCTCGCCGAGCAGCTTTTTCTCCTCGTCGCGCAGGGATGCGGCCTTCTCGAAGTCTTGGTCCTCGATCGCGCCTTCCTTCTGGCCGCGGACTGCAGCGATCTTCTCGTCGAACTCGCGCAACTCGGGCGGCGCCGAGAGGATCGACAAGCGCAAGCGGGCGCCGGCCTCGTCGATCAGGTCGATCGCCTTATCGGGCAGGAAGCGGTCGGCAACGTAACGGTCAGAGAGGTTCGCCGCAGCGACAATCGCGCCATCGGTGATCGACACCTTGTGGAACGACTCGTACTTGTCGCGCAGTCCCTTGAGGATGTTGATCGTGTGCGGGAGCGACGGCTCGTGCACCTGCACGGGCTGGAAGCGGCGCTCGAGCGCGGCATCCTTCTCGAAGTGCTTGCGATACTCGTCGAGAGTCGTCGCACCGATCGTCTGCAGTTCGCCGCGCGCGAGGAGCGGCTTGAGGATCGACGCGGCGTCGATCGCACCCTCGGCGGCACCCGCCCCAACAAGCGTGTGGATTTCGTCGATAAAGGTGATGATGTCGCCGCGAGTGCGGATCTCCTTGGTCACCTTCTTGAGGCGCTCCTCGAAGTCGCCGCGGTAGCGGCTACCGGCGATGAGCGAGCCCAGGTCGAGTGTGTAGAGCTGCTTGTCTTTCAGGGTCTCGGGAACGTCTCCGCGAACGATCGCGAGCGCGAGCCCTTCGACGACGGCCGTCTTGCCGACGCCCGGCTCACCGATGAGAACGGGGTTGTTCTTCGAGCGGCGGGAGAGGATCTGCATGACCCGCTCCATCTCCTTCTCGCGCCCGATCACGGGGTCGAGCTTGCCGTCGCGCGCGGCTTGAGTGAGGTTGCGTCCGAACTGGTCGAGAATCTGCGAGCCCTTGTCTGGGGTCGCGTCGTTGCCGCCCACTGCGACCGCCTCCTTGCCCTGGTAGCCAGAGAGCAGCTGGATCACCTGCTGGCGCACGCGGTTGAGGTCGGCACCCAGCTTGACAAGCACTTGGGCCGCAACGCCCTCACCCTCCCGGATGAGGCCGAGCAGGATGTGCTCCGTGCCGATGTAGTTGTGGCCGAGCTGCAGCGCCTCGCGCAGCGACAGCTCGAGAACCTTCTTGGCGCGCGGCGTAAACGGGATGTGCCCGGTCGGCTGCTGCTGGCCCTGGCCGATGATGTCCTGTACCTGCTCGCGCACCGCATCAAGGGAGATGTTGAGCGACTCGAGCGCCTTGGCGGCAACGCCTTCACCCTCGTGGATGAGGCCGAGCAGGATGTGCTCGGTGCCGATGTAGTTGTGGTTGAGCATCTTGGCCTCTTCTTGGGCCAAGACAACGACCCGACGGGCTCGGTCGGTAAATCTCTCGAACATGTTCACTCCTCAGGTGCCCGCAGGATGAAGCACCGATATACAGAGACTAATCACGCGAGTGCCTCAAGAGGGGGCTGTTCGCCCTCGGCGTGACATCTTTCGAGGCGCCAATTGCGTCGCCGCCGTGAACCACGGACTTTGTCCGTTCACTAGGCTCGTCGCGTGACTGAGAATGACTCCCGCCCCGTCGGCTTCCTGGGGAAGCTTCGAAACATGAAGGTGTTGACTTGGGTTCTCATCGTTGGACTTCTGCTCTTAACGATCGGCGGAACGACAATTATCTTCCTGCTCCAGCTCGCTAGCTCGAACCTTTAGCGTCGCGGCCGCGCTGTCGGAGCCCTATACGTCCGGGTGTGACTGAATGCGCGCGCGTTCCTGCTCTTCGACCTTCGCGTAGACCTTGCGCTCCGTGCGATCGGCTCGAATGATCGCGCGGATGATGAACCAGAAGATCAGCCCGACGACCACGGTCGGCACGAGCGAGACAATCGCATTCGTGAGAAAGTCTTGGGGCACCTATCCAGAATAGCTCTTGATGATGAAGACCACCGCGACGACGATCAGGATGCCGACGAGGCCGAGTCCGCTGATCATTCGTGATGCGCGCCGATTCACGACTGTCCCTTGACGATGATGCCAACGAGTCCCGAAATCACGAGATAGGCACCGACCCCGATGAGGACGATCCAGATCACGAATCGCGTCCCCGAAATTCGACCCTTCCGATTCGAGGGATCCGGTAGCTGCGGCTCGTCCATCCCGGCCTACTTCACCAACGGGAACAGAATCGTTTCACGGATTCCGAGGCCCGTGATCGACATGAGCAGTCGATCGATTCCCATGCCCATACCCCCGCTCGGCGGCATCCCGTGTTCGAGAGCGCGCAGGAAGTCCTCGTCGAGGCGCATCGCCTCGGGGTCGCCCTTGCTCGCGAGCAGCGCTTGCTCCACGAATCGCTCGCGCTGGATCACCGGATCAACGAGCTCGGAGTATCCGGTGGCCAGTTCGAAACCGCGCACGTAGAGGTCCCACTTCTCGACGACACCGGCGATCGAACGGTGGTCACGCACGAGCGGGCTGGTGTCGACCGGGAAGTCCATGACAAAGGTGGGCTTCACGAGCCCAGGCTTCACATAGTGCTCCCAGAGTTCTTCGACGAGCTTGCCGTGGGTCGGCAGCGCGACCTCAATACCCAGAGTCGCCGCGTGCGCCACGAGCTCGGCCGCGGCAGTCTGCGGAGTCACCGCGAGCCCGGATGCCACGTTGAGGGAGTCGTACATCGACAGCCGATCCCACGCGCCCCCGAGGTCGTACTGCGTGCCATCGGCCCACGTCACCACGAGCGACCCTGCTACCGCGAGCGCCGCGTTTTGCACGAGCTCTTGAGTGAGGTCGGCCATCTGGTGGTAGTCGCCGTAGGCCTCGTACGCCTCGAGCATCGCGAACTCGGGTGAGTGCGTTGAGTCGGCGCCCTCGTTGCGGAAATTGCGATTGATCTCATACACGCGGTCAATCCCGCCGACGACGGCGCGCTTGAGAAACAGCTCGGGCGCAATGCGCAAGTACAGCTCGGTGTCGAACGCGTTGCTCATCGTCGCGAACGGTCGCGCCGAAGCTCCGCCGTGCAGGGTCTGCAGCATCGGCGTCTCAACCTCGAGATAGGCGTGGTCCGCGAAGGTCGCGCGCAGCGATGCGTTGACGGCTGCGCGCGAACGGACGGTCACGCGAGCCTGTTCTCGAACTATCAGGTCGAGGTAGCGGCTGCGCACGCGGGCCTCATCGCTGAGCTCCGAGTACATGTTGGGCAGCGGCAGGATTGCCTTGGTCGCAATCTGCCAGCTCGACACGAGCACGCTCAGCTCGCCGCGGCGGCTAGAGATGATTTCTCCCGAAACGAAAACGTGGTCACCGAGGTCGACCATTTCCTTCCACGACTCGAGCGAGTCCTCGCCGACTTCGGCGAGGCTCACCATGGCTTGAATCCGAGAACCATCCCCCGATTGAAGCGTCGCGAAACACAGCTTGCCGGTGTTGCGAGCGAAAACCACGCGACCCGCGATGCCGACGGTTTCACCGGTCACATCATCCGCGACCAAGTGTGCATACGTCGTCCGGAGCGCAGGAATCGTCGTGTCAATCGGCACCCCGACCGGGTAGGGCTCGAGACCGCTCGCAATGAGCTTCTCGCGCTTGGCGAGCCGCACGACCTTCTGCTCGAAGATGTCCTCTTCGGTCGGCTCGGGCTCGCGGGTCTGCTCGTCAGTCACGAGGGTTAATCGTACCGGGACGGGCCGGGGGCCGTCGGAAGAGGGACTCGGCCTTAGCCGGGAGCGTGGTTGACGCACGTTGTCGCCTCGGGACGCACCTCGAGGCGCGCGCCGGGGATGGGCATCCCACACACCGTGCAGAGTCCAAAACTGCCCTCATCGATGCGCACGAGAGCAGCATCGATCTGTCCGATCTGCCGGCGGAGATCGGCGATCGAGGCATCGAGCTGGGCGCGCTCGAACGCGATCGTGGCGCCTTCCGGGTCGTGCTCATCGTCGGCGTTCGACGCTTCGGAGGCGGTGAGCATCGCGGCGAAATCGCGCTCGAGAGCGACGAGGAGCGCGGACGAGTCGTCCCTCCGACCGAGGAGCAACGCACGCCGCGAGTCCGTCATCAGTTGAGATAAATCTGCTCGTTGTCGAGAAGCCGGGTACTGCCGAGAGTGGCGGCAACGATCGCGATCGCCTTCCCCCGGTAGTCGTCATCGACTTGCACGAAGGTCTTCGGCTGCACGACCTTGAAGTAGTCGAGCTTCACGAGCGGCTCGCCCATGAACACGGCTTGGGCCGCAGCGAGTGTCGCGTCGATTCCGCGATCGCCGGATGACGCGGCCGCTTCGAGCGCGATCGACAGCGTTCGCGCGGCTCGCCGCTGGCGCGCGTCGAGGAACTGGTTGCGGCTGGAGAGCGCGAGGCCGTCGTCCTCGCGCACCGTGTCGATGATCTCCACACGCGTGGGGATGTTGAGCTCGTCGATCATGCGGCGAACGAGAAAGAGTTGCTGTGCATCCTTCTGACCGAACGTGACGACATCGGGACCGACAATCGAGAGCAGTTTCGCCACAACGGTGAGGACACCGTCAAAGTGGCCGGGCCGTGCGGCTCCCTCGTAGAGCAAGCCCATGGGGCCGGCGGTGATCTTGGTCTCGGTCGGCCCGGTCGGGTACATCTCCGCGACGCTCGGGGCGAACACGTATGCGACAGTGAAGGCTGAGAGCGCGTCGAGGTCGGCGTCCAGATCACGCGGGTACTTGGCCAAGTCCTCTTCGGTCGTGAACTGGGTTGGGTTCACGAAAATCGAAACGACCGCCGTGTCGACGATCTCCGCTGCGCGCTCGACGTGCGCGAAGTGTCCTGCGTGGAGGGCGCCAAGGGTGGGAGTGAGTGACACAGTGCGGCCAGCGGCACGTTCCGCACGCACGGCCTCGCGCATCCCGACGATCGAGTCGATGACGATAGGTCGCGACGGTGCGCTCACGAAGCTCCTTCAGTGCTTGTGTCTCCGGCCGCGATGCGGCGAAGACTTCTCGATCGTATCGGCACCCCGCCAGCTCACCCGACGAAGTCAGGAGAGGGGCCCGCCCGGTGGAGTGCCGTCTCGACCGAGGAGCGCAGCAGCGGACCGAGCAGCTGGGCCGGTGACTCGACCCCAACCCTCGCGAGCAACTCCAGCGATTGACGGACGATCTCCGCAGAAAACCCGGTTGCGGTGACTACCGCTTCGGCGTACACCGCCCGATCACTCTCGGCAATCACGACGGGTTCCCCGCCCATCTCGACGACAAGGGCTTGGCCGATCGGCAACACGGGCGCCGGGGCCGTCACGGCGAAATAGGTTTCGCGCAAGCGCACCAAGTCGAGGCTCGTCCCCGTGAAGACCATTGCGGGATGCACGGCGAGCGGTATCGCGCCGGCGGCCGTGGCAGGCGCAAGCACCGAGTAGCCGAACTCGGCAGCCGTGTGCAGCACGAGCTGTCCGGGTTGCCAGACCCCCGCCGCCGCGAGGCCTCCGACGAGCGCCTCGAGCTGCGTGGCCGGCACCGCGAGGATCACAAGCTCGCTGCGCTCGATTAGCGCAGGAAGCTCGACGATGGGAACGCCAGGCAGCATCGCCTCGGCGCGATCTCGGCTCGATTGCGAGATCGCCGCCACGCCGACGATTGCGTGTCCGGCGCCCGCGAGCGCGGCTCCGAGAACGGGCCCGACTCGTCCGGCACCCACGATCCCGATGCCAAGCCGGCCGGATTGCGCTGTCACTGCGCCGTGCTCACGGTGGGGGATGCGGTCCGGGGAGCGGTGACGGGTGCGGCGCGCCAGCGATGGGTTGCATCGGCGAGACCGGACGTCACCGCGGCATCCGCGACCTCGGTAAAGAATGTGGTTGCTTTGACCGCGTCGAGCGCTCCCAACCTGGCGTCGACCGGTCCGGCGACGGTGTGTAACCGCACGGATGCCAGCCGCAGCGCACGAAGCAGCGGCCCTTGATGTAGGCCGACGCTCTGGATTCGCGCTTGGGGGACGATGACGAGGACGCGCCAAATCGCCCCGCGCCGCAACACTATGATCCCGTCGAGGCTCGCGAATCCGTTGCGGGCTCGCGAGACCCAACGGAGGACCCGTGCGCGCGGAGGCGAGTTCACGAAGCCGTCCTCTCCTCCACGTGAGATCAGCCCACGGTCGAGGAATCCGAGTGCCTCCCCGTCGAGGTGTGGCAGAAGCAGCGAGAGCACATTACTCACGTCTGTGCTGTTGCCCACGGGCAGGATGATCGTCTGTTCCTGTCGATCCGCCCCTCGCCCTTGCGACGTGGATGCGCGATTGATCCGGATCTCCCACCACCCCGCGGGTCGCCACAACAGCGGCTGGCTCACTTGGATCGCGTGGATTCGGCCCGGCGGAAGCGTCTCGTTCGTCATCGACAGGAGTCCGAAGCCGACGCGAATACCGTCGGGTGTCGCCGCGATCGAGTAGCGTACCGAGCGGGTGAAGCGCCGCACGTAGAAGCCCGCCATACCAATGATGCCTGGCACGAATGCGAACAGGAAGAAGTATTCGTGGGTGATCGCCACCGCGACCGCGAGGGCTGCGACCGCCCCGAGAATCACGACCGTGAACCCGCTTAGCAGCAGGGAGCCCAGGAGTCGACCCAGATGAAGGTCAACGACTGACTCCGGAGGCGCGGAATTCGGATCGCGCTCGGGTGCGAGAAGTTCGCTCGCGCGCTGCTGAAGGAAGCTTCCGGTCGGAGCCGCGCCCGCCGGCTCCGAGTGCGTTCCCGAGGCGAGCAAGAGAATCTCGCGACGCAATTCGTCGGCAGCGGCCGAGCCGAGGTACGAGAGGTGCACGTTCGCGTCGTGGCCGGCGACATCCACTTCGAGCTTGGCGGCGCCGAACACGCGGGCAAGAAGTGGCCGAGAAATGTTGACGCCCTGGATGCGATCGAGTCGGCCTCGTCGGTTGGTGCGGAACAGCACGCCGCTACGTACCTCAACAAGCTCGTCGGTGATGCGGAACGAACTCATGCGCCAGGAGACGTAGAAGCCAAGCGTGAAAAGCAGGAGAACGCCGAGGACAATTGCAAAGAACGCCGCCGCATAACCGTTGGTGAGAATCCAGCGCACGGGATCCTCGCCCAAGTCGGGACCGCCGACGACGAGCTGGATAAGCGTGTCGCGAAGGTTCACAATCACGATGCCGAGAATCGCGACGAATGCCACACCGCCTCGCAAGAGGGGCGTTGCTGGGTGCAGCCGGTGCCATTCGCCGTCAGCCAGCCGCCACGAGGTGCCGAACTCTTCGCGCGGCGCGCGCGCGCTCACAGCCCTGCCCGACGCGTCTCGGCAAGAGCGACGAGGCGATCGCGCAGCTCTTCGGCCTCGGTTTCGGGAAGACCCGGAATCGTGACGCCGGTCGCGGCGGCTGCCGTCACGAACTTGAGCTCACTGAGCCCAACCGCACGCGCGATCGGGCCACGGTTGATATCGACGAGTTGCATCCGACCGTATGGCACCGAGACGAAGCGTTGAAACAGCAGCCCTCGCCGGAACAACAGGTCATCGTCGCGCAACTGATAACCGATCGATCGCACGCGCCTCGGGACAAGCGCGAGCGTGATGATCGACGTGATCGCGAAGGCGGCTGGGATCAGATACAACAGCGGGATCCCGGTGAGTAGGGCGGGAAGCAGCGACACACCAACGAAGAACACTCCGGAGACAAGGTTCCCGACAAAATCGACGACCACATACCGGCGCGAGACGCGCTGCCACGGCGATGTGACCGGTTCGAGTCGCTCAGTCACGGGAGTCTCACCGACCCGGGGTCACGAGGTTTCGGGCCCCCGCCGGGTTTGTCCTGGTCTTCCGGTGGGATCCGACACATGTGCTCGGCGATGAGGCCGGCAACCAGAAGAGCGATCGCTGCAACTCCCGTCGCGATCGCGGCGGCGACAGAGGTCGTCGCCGGCTGCACCGAGCGGCTCACGAGGTATCCGACGATTCCCAGCGCCCCGCCGCCCAAGAGTGCACCGCTGAGGCTCGACGCCTTCGCGAGCATGAGCACTCGGGTCGCGTAGAACGGATCGATTCGCGCATTCGGCACGCCCCGTGAGACTCGTCGCACGGGAAGCGCCATGACAACGATGATGAGCCCGATCAGCACGAGCGCGACTGCGAGGGTAATCGGCGGGATCACGATCGGTTGCCCCGCGGATGCAAGGGCGGATTGGGTGAGCCACATGACACCAGCACCCAAGATCGCGAGCAAGGCCAGATGAAGCGGTTTGGTGCGGGTCACGCGAGGGCCTCCCTCACGAAGCGCGCCGGGCTCTCGCCCGTGCTTGCGAGCAGAGTCGACACCGCTCCGCGGCCGGGGATCGCGGCGTTATCGTCGATCTCTAGCCACGGGGCCAACACGAAGGCGCGTTGCCACGCGCGGGGGTGAGGCACGACGAGGTCTGGTTCGTCAATCTGGGAATCGCCAAAGGTGACGATGTCGAGATCAAGCGTGCGATCTCCCCACCGGACGTCTCGGGTGCGCCCGTGCGAGCGTTCAATCCGGTTGAGCGCGATCAGCAACTCGCGTGCGCTCAGCGTTGTACGCACGATGATCACCGCGTTGAGGTACGTGGGAGAAGTCTCGTCTACCCCATCGGTCTTCAGCGCGGGGGTCTCGACAAGACCGGACGCCGCGGTCACTACTACGGCGTCGAGTGCACCGATATCGCGCACGGCATCCCGGATAATCCGCTCACGATCGCCCAAGTTACTGCCGATTGCGATGACCGAATCAACCGGTGCGGCCTCTCGTGCCACGCTCACAGGGGCACCTTCCGGCCACGCCGCCACGCGTCAGCGATGGCGAGGGCCTTTCGGGTTCCCGCCACATCGTGAACTCGGACGCCCCACACCCCGGCCTGGGCGGAAAGAGCGCTGACAATCGCAGTCGCGGTGTCTCGCTCGGCCGGCGGTGACCCATCTGGTGCAAACGGGGCAAGGAACCGCTTTCGCGACGCCCCCACAACAATGGGATGGCCGAGGCTAGCTAGCTCATCTAGCCGCGCGAGCAGCTGCCAGTTGTGTTCGGCCGTCTTCGCGAACCCGAGCCCGGGATCGAGCACGATGTTGTCTGGGTCGATCCCCGCAACCACCATCTCGGCGAGCCTCACCTTGAGCTCGCTGCGCACGTCAACCACGACATCACCGTAGCGCGCTGCATCGTCCATAGACGCGCTCGGTCCGCGCCAATGCATTGCGATGTACTGCAGGTTCAGGTCCGCAACGACGCTGTACATCGTCGGGTCAGCAAGCCCGCCCGACACGTCATTGACGATCGTGGCGCCCGCTTCGGTGGCAGCGAGCGCTGTGCTCGCGTTCATCGTGTCGATGCTCGTCACGACTCCGGCGTCGGTTAGTTCCCTGATAACGGGGATGACGCGGCGCGCCTCCTCGTCGGCGGCAACAGGTATCGCGCCCGGCCGTGTCGACTCGCCGCCGACGTCCACGATGTCGGCGCCCAGTTCACGCAACTCCAGTCCTCGCGCGACCGCGCGGTCGAGCGAACTGAACTCGCCGCCGTCGCTGAACGAGTCCGGGGTCACATTGAGGATTCCGAGCACGAGCGGGCCCGCCCCGGCGTGCCGGAGCACACTCCGGGGCTCCATGACCATTCGAGCGCTAGGCGGTTGCGATGCCGGGAGTCTTGCGCGGGCGCGGTGCGCGACGACGCGGCGGGGCGTCGGTCGCTACTGCGCCATCAACGAGACCGGAATCAACGGGAAGCTTTGATGGCACCCTCACAGGCGGACGGTCCGACAGCGGCCGGGTGCCGCTCGATAACCACAGCGGGCGCGCGGGTAGCTTCTGGATACCCTCGAAGATCTTCGCGAGCTGCACGTGATCGAGGGTCTCCTTTTCGAGCAGCTCGGTTGCGAGCTTGTCGAGCGTGTCGCGGTTGGTGTTGAGCACCTGCCACGCCTCGTCGTGAGCCTGCTCGATGAGTGCGCGTACCTCGTCGTCGATCGTCTCCGCAATCGTGTCGGAGTAGTCCCGGCTCGCACCCATGTCGCGGCCGAGGAAGGGCTCACCGGCCGTCAGGCCGAGCTTGACCGAGCCGACTTTCGCGCTCATCCCGTACTCGGTGACCATCTTGCGGGCGATCGCTGTCGCCTTCTCGATGTCATTGGATGCCCCGGTGGTCGGGTCGTGGAACACGATCTCCTCGGCAACCCGGCCTCCCATCGCGTAGGCGAGTTGATCGAGGAGCTCGTTGCGTGTCACGGAGTACTTGTCCTCGAGGGGGAGCACCATCGTGTACCCCAGTGCGCGACCGCGCGGCAGGATCGTCACCTTCGTCACGGGGTCGGTGTTGCGCATGCTCGCGGCCGCGAGGGCGTGGCCGCCCTCGTGGTAGGCGGTGATGAGCTTCTCTTTGTCGTTCATGAGACGCGTGCGCCGCTGCGGCCCGGCCATGACTCGGTCAACCGCTTCGTCGAGCGCCCGATTATCGATCAACTGAGCATTCGAGCGCGCCGTGAGCAGCGCCGCCTCATTGAGGACGTTCGCCAGGTCTGCACCCGTAAACCCAGGCGTCTTGCGGGCAAGCACTTCGAGATCGACGCCGTCGGCCATGGGCTTTCCCTTGGCGTGCACCTGCAGAATCTGCTTGCGACCGAGCAAGTCGGGCGAGTCAACGCCGATCTGCCGGTCGAAGCGACCCGGCCGAAGCAGCGCCGGGTCGAGCACGTCCGGACGGTTGGTCGCGGCGATGAGGATCACGTTGGTCTTGACGTCGAAGCCGTCCATCTCGACGAGCAACTGGTTGAGCGTTTGTTCGCGCTCGTCATTTCCACCACCGATACCCGCACCCCGGTGACGTCCGACCGCATCGATCTCGTCGATGAAGATGATTGCGGGCGAGTTTTGCTTGGCCTGGTCGAAGAGGTCACGAACGCGGCTCGCGCCGACGCCAACGAACATCTCGACGAAGTCCGAACCCGAGATCGTGTAGAACGGCACGCCCGCCTCACCCGCGGTCGCGCGCGCGAGCAGAGTCTTGCCTGTGCCGGGAGGGCCGTACAGCAGCACGCCCTTGGGGATTCGGGCGCCGACGGCGAGAAACTTGGCTGGCTCCTTGAGGAAGTCTTTGATCTCTTCGAGCTCTTCGATTGCTTCGTCGGCTCCCGCGACATCCGCGAACGTAACCTTCGGAGCCTCTTTGCCGACGAGCTTGGCCTTGGACTTGCCGAACTGCATAACGCGGTTGCCGCCGCCCTGCATGCGGCTAAGAAGGAAGTAGAAGATCACGCCGATGATGAGGAAGGGAAGCAGGATGCCGATCAGGCTCGTAAAGAAGTTGGTCTGCGGAACCTGGTCGTCGAAGTTCTTGACCTTGGACGCGTTGATCGCATCGACAATCTCTTGGCCGCGAGGAGCGACGTAGTAGAACTGCACTTGCTTGCCGTTAGTGCCATCGGCGACAGTCAGTGTGAGGTCGACGCGCTGTTCGCCGTCGACAATCTTCGCCGAGTCGACGGTCGTGCCCTTGAGCAGCGACAAACCCTCTTGCGTCGTCACCGCCTTGAAGCCAGTGCCGGTAAGAAGGGTTGCCCCGATCCAGACGGCAGCGATCGCCAAGACAATGTAAATGACCGGTCCGCGAAGTATGCGCTTGAAATCCATGATGTTCCGGGTGTGAAAACCCGTCACCCTCCTGCTCAGGAAATGTAGTGAAAGGCTACCGGTCTACTGCTGGATACCGACTGGATGTTCGCCTTGCGCGTACCCGGTGTTGGCCTCTACCCGTCCCGCGACGTCAGCGATCGCCTATGCGTACACGTGCGGAGCAAGAACCGCGACACCGCGCAGGTTGCGGTAGCGCTCCGCGTAGTCCAGGCCGTACCCCACCACGAACGCGTTCGGGATGTCGTAACCGAAGTACTTGACGTCGACCTGAACCTTCGCGGCATCCGGCTTACGAAGGAGCGCAACGATCTCGAGCGACGCCGGACCCCGGCTCTCGAGATTCGACCGCAACCACGCGAGGGTGAGGCCTGAGTCGATGATGTCTTCCACGATGATCACGTGGCGACCCGCGAGGTCGGCGTCGAGGTCTTTGAGGATCCTGACAACTCCGCTCGACTCGGTGCTCGCGCCATACGAGGACACGGCCATGAAGTCGATGTCGACATGCATCTTGAGCTCGCGGGCGACATCGGCCATCACCATGACTGCACCCTTGAGTACACCGACGAGAAGCGGGCGTTCGCCCGCATAGTCGTGTTCGATGCGGCGAGCCAGCTCAGCGATCTTGTCGTGGATCTGGCCCTCCGTGAGAATGACCTCCGTGATGTCGTCGGCTACGTCGGCGAGTTCCATGGTTCCTATTCCTGTTGTCGACTTTGGGCGCTGAACCGCACCAGCCCGGCCCGTCGCTCCACTTTAATGCCGGGCAGGTCGAGTGCGGCCTGTCCGTGCCAATCGGTCACGAGCTGCGCCACCGCGAGGGTCTGTGCGCGACTGAGTGCGACATCGAACTCGCTCGCCACGGCGAGCCGGATCAGACGCTGACGCAAAGCCGCAGGGTTGGCTGCGAGCGCAGCGACCGGCAAGGCTAAGCCGGCCTCGGAGTGCTCGGCAAGATCTTCAGCGAGTTCTTCGGCGAACCGATCGAGGGCTTCGGAGTCCTCCCGCAATTGCTCTGCGGTGCGCGCGAGCGCTTCGGCGATGCCGGGACCCAACTCGGCCTCGAGCGCGGGAAGCACGGTCAAGCGAACACGTACTCGACTGAACCGCGGGTCGGCGTTGTGCGGATCGTGCCACGGCTCGAGGGCAGCATCGGCACACGCCTGCACGGTGACCGAGCGCCGGATGCCCAGCAGCGGTCGCACGTACAACCCCGACTCCACGGCCATCCCCTGGAGGCTCGCGGCGCCACTGCCGCGCGCGAGCCCCAGCAGCACCGTCTCGGCCTGGTCGTCGAGGGTGTGTCCGAGGAGTACTGCGGCAGCCGACAGCTCGGCCGCCGCCTCGGCGAGCGCGGCGTAACGCGCGGCCCGCGCGGCGGCCTCCGGTCCGCCGTCGCCGCCGACGGTCACCGTGCGCACGAGGACGGGGCTGAGGCCGAGCGCGTCGGCTTGCTGCGCCGCGCGCGCCGCGACATCCGCAGAGCCGGGTTGAAGCCCGTGGTCGACGATGACCGCTCCTGCGCGAATGCCCGCTCGCGGGGCCTCGAACGCGACGGCCGCGGCAAGCGCGAGGGAATCTGGGCCACCCGAGAGAGCCACGAGCACGAGCGGGCTTTGCGAGGCAGCACGGCCTTCGAGCCACCGCCTCCCAACGAGGCTCGTACGCACCGCTCGCCGCACGTCGGCGATGGCCGCGGTCAGTCTCGGGCGGACAGGTGGCATCCGATAACGTTATTGCAGCAACCCGGTTCTGTGTCCGGGATATCTCATGAGGAGCATCGCATGGCCGCCTACGACATCATCGTCGAGATCCCAAAGGGGAGCCGGAACAAGTATGAGGTCGACCACGAGACCGGGCGGGTGTTCCTCGATCGGTACCTCTTCACGACCTTCGCTTACCCGACCGACTACGGATTCTTCGAGAACACTCTCGGTCTTGACGGCGATCCCGTCGATGCCCTAGTTCTGCTCGACGCCCCCACTTTCCCCGGTGTCGGCATCTCGGTGCGCCCGGTCGCGGTGTTCAACATGACCGACGACGGTGGGAGCGATGCGAAGATCATCTGCGTCCAAGCCAAAGACCCGCGCTGGGCGCACATTCAAGACATCGATGACATTCCGGAGTACACGAAGAAGGAGATCCAGCACTTCTTCGAGCACTACAAAGACCTAGAACCCGGCAAATGGGTCAAAGTTGACGGCTGGGGCAACGCGGCCGAAGCCGAAACCATCGTGCTCGCCGGCATCGAGAAGCTCAAGGCCGAAGGGCACTAGCCCCCGCTCAGTCGCCCTGATCCACGGTGCACGAGGCATCCAGCCAGTTTACGAAGGCTGCCGAACTGAGCGCGAGTGGCGTCTTCACGATCGAGCACCCCGTGACGGCCGAGTTGACCGTCAATTGTTCGAAACCATACGAGCCGAGTCGGTCAGCCCAGTGCTCGGGCGACGTGGGTGATCCGTTCTCGTTGTAGATCGCGGCGATCGCCCAGCCGTCGCCGGGTGCCGTGAAGCTGTGGCGGTTGAACTCCAGGCGCGACAGAGGCAGACCGACGGTCGTCTCCGCGAGGCCCGTGCCGAAGCGCGGGGTCACACCCTGGTCGGCGGGCCAGGCCCGTCCACCCGCTGGCACGGCGTCCACCGCGATGGGCTGGTACACGGCGCCGTGGCTCGCGATGAACGCGGGGTCGGCGACGGAGCTCGTGTTGCCGGCAAAGGCGAGGTAGGCAGCGATGGCCCCGCCTTCGGCCGAGTCCGGCGTCACCGGGTAGTAGACGACCATCGTGAGGTCGAGCAGCGATCCGTTGGGGGCAGCAGCCTGAGCCGTGATGGTCCAGACTGGGACTCGGCGCGGGCGTACATCCACTGAGCAACGTGACGAGCGCGATCGCGCCCGTCGTGACAACGGCGCAGACATAGGGGGTTCTTATACCCTCACGACGCGCAAGGGCCAACCGCAGGTTGACAGCTAGGGTGTCGGACGGCCCGCGTAGGGCAACGCGTCGTAGTAGCGCACGTTGACGATGCGCACGGGAATGCCCTCGCGCGGCGCTTCAATCATTTGGTCGCCGCCGACGTACATTGCCACGTGGTAAAAACTGCCCGGATAACCTCCGTCGGCGTAGAAAATCAGGTCGCCCGGAACCATCTCCGCAAGGGGCACGAGTCTGCCGGCACCGGCCATCGTGTAGTACTGGCTCGACACAAAATGCGCTCCGATGTAGACACCGGCTGCCGCGTATGCAGCCTTGGTGAGTCCCGAGCAGTCCCAGCTATCTGGCCCCGATCCGGCGAATTGGTATGGCTTGCCGAGCTGCGCGGAGGCGAACGCGATGGCGGTCGCCACCGCGGACGAATTGGGAGCCGCCGGGGGTGGATTGGGTGACACGGGAGGCGTCGGGGGTGGCGGCGGCTGGGCTGCCTGCTCCTTCGCTGCCGTGAGGCCCGCCTCGTAGCCGGCTTCCACGGCAACGGTCGTGCCCTTGAGAGTGGCGAGTTGCGCGTACATCGTGTCGGCGGCGGCCCGTTGGTCCGCGACCTTCGTGAGTGCGGCATCCGCCGCAGACTGTGCGACGTCTCGAGCCTTCTTGGCCGCCACTGCGAGCTCGGCGCGTTTGCCCTCGGCAATGTTCGCCTGATCGCCCATGGCCTTGGCCTGATTCGTGTCTTGAGCGGCTTGCCGGTAAATCGCGGTGGCCTGCTCACTGAGCTTGCTCACGGTCCCGAGGGATTCGAGGAGGTTCTTCGGGTCGGCCCTCAAGAGCAGACCGAGTGTCACGCTGCCCCCTCCCGTGTGCGCCAGTTGCGCCATCAGCTGACCAGCCCGCCGGCTCGAATCCGCTGCCCTGCGCTGAGCATTCGCCCGCTGCGCCTTCAGGTCAGTTGCGGTGATGGTTGCCGCTGCGAGATCTTCCCGTGCGGCGTTGTACTGCTCGCCCTTGCGCTGCGCCTCGCGTCCGAGGGTGTCGGCATCCGATTGGAGTTTGGCCAGCGCACCCTCAATCGTGGAGATCTCGGCCTGCGTTTTCGCTTCGTCCTGTTGTGCGGCGAGCACCTGGTCCCACGTGGGATAGTTCTCCGCCGACGCGGGTGCAGCCACTCCGAGCGTAATCAGTACGCTGCCAGCGACGACGAAAGCGAGCGCCCCACCGGGGCGGTGATGCCGAGGCATTACCGCTCCGAACGCTCACGGCGACGAGGGTCAACCAAGTTGGATGCCCTGACCCGACATGAATGGCACGGCGTTGACGGCTACGCCGCCCAGCCGGACCTCGAAGTGCAGGTGGCAACCGGTCGAGGTCCCCGTCGTGCCAACCTGAGCAATGTCCTCGCCGACCACAACCGCCTCGCCCGTGGTCACGTGCGTTTCACCGCTCGCGATGTGCCCGTACGCGGTCTCCACGCCGTTGCCGTGATCGATCAGGATGAAGTTTCCGTAGCTGCCGTTCCATCCGGCGTATTCGACCGTGCCGCTCGATGCCGCGTACATGTTCTGGCCACAACTCGCACCGATATCGGTACCACGGTGGAAGGTTGAGGCGCCCTCCGTTGGGGCAACGCGCCATCCGAAGCCGTCGGTGATGTAGCCCGACGCCGGTTTGGCCCAACCGCTGTCACTGATTTCCCCCGCGTCGAGGGATGCCCCCGATCCGGTACGTGCCTTGACCCCGGCGAGGAAGTCGGCTTCGGTCGCTTCACGGTTTGCCTGGAGCACGACGAGCTGTGATTGAAGCTCGGCTTCGTGGTTCTGCTGAGCGGCGAGCGCATCAGAAGCGGCCGTCGCCGCAGTCTGGGCTTCTGCGAAAGCCTTCTCTGCGGCGTCTTTGAGAGTCTTGAGTTGCGCCTTGGCGACGTCGGCGGAGTCGGTCAGTGCTTGCGCGGTGTTCTTGTCTTGCAGAGCGCGCTCATAGATCGCGTTCGCCTGCTCCGAAATCTTGCTCGACATACCGAGCCCATAGAGCAGGTTGTCTGCGTTGCCCGTGTTGGCGAACAGAGTCGCGGTGATGTCTCCGCCGCCGCTGCGCATGAGCTGCGCGGCCATTTGGCCCGCGCGCTGCTCTGACGCGGTCGCGAGCACGTTGGCGGCATCTGCCTGATCTTGAAGGGTTTGGGCTCGCGACGCGGCCTCTTGGAACTTGGTGTCGGCCTCGGCCCAGATGTTGCCCTTGGCCTGCGAGTCGGCCTGAGTGCGTTCGGCCTCGGCTTTGAGGCCCGCGAGCAGCCCTTGAATCTGGGCAATTGCCGACTTCGTTGCGGCTTCGTTGTTGCGCGCGTTTGCGACATCCGCCCACGAGGGGTAGTCCTGGGCCCATGCCGCCTCGGTCGAAGCGACGATCGCACCAGATGCGAGGATCGCGAGCACGGCAGCGATGGCGACCAGGCGGGATCTGCTCGATCGCAGTCCGCGTACCGCCGAATTCCCCCGGTTGTTGCGCGTGCTCACCATTGCTCCCCGAATCGTATTATCCATCTCGGCGAGTCACACTGAATAACACTGTTAACACTGACCACAATAACAACACCCCGCCGTTTTGCCCAGTACCGCGCCCGCGCCACTCAGGACGCAAGCTTCAACTTCGGCTTGAAGCTACCTTGCCTCGACGCGGATGCCGCGAGCGCACGCCGGGCTCGGCCAAATCGCTCCCGTGACCGCGTTTGGCAATTCCCCGGTGCCACCCTATGCTTAACCCTCGGTAGCTAAGAGATTCTGGAATCTCGCGGCCCCATCGTTTAGTGGCCTAGGACGGCGCCCTTTCACGGCGTTAACACGGGTTCGAATCCCGTTGGGGTCACAAAACACAGGCAGGAATGTCTGAACAGATCACAATAGCTAGGCCCTGTAGCGCAGTTGGTTAGCGCGCCGCCCTGTCACGGCGGAGGTCGCCGGTTCAAGTCCGGTCAGGGTCGCAAGGAACGGCTTCTCGCAAGAGCGGCCGCGCCTGTTGGCTCTGTAGCTCAGTTGGTAGAGCGTTCGACTGAAAATCGAAAGGTCACCGGATCGACGCCGGTCGGAGCCACCACTGAAACCCCCGGGATTCCGGGGGTTTTCTTCATTTCTGGCGGCTCCGCGAACCTGAGAGTGGGGGCTCTGCCCACACTTTGCCCACACTTCCGGCAGTCGCGCTGGCGTTCAAAGCCGTCGCAACGGCGTCCAAGTCATCATCAAAGAGGTCGGCGTAGACGTCGAGTGTCATTGCGGCGCTCGCGTGGCCGAGCATCCGTTGCACCGACTTCACGTTTGCACCGGCAGACCCCGCGAGGCTTGCCGCGGTGTGTCGAAGGTCGTGTGGAGCGATGTCGGGGAAGTCAGCATCCTCGGCTTGGGCTTCTGCCACGGCCGAAGCGAACTGCCGCCGTCGAAAATTCCCGCTGCGGAGTACTCCACCATCTGGCCCGACGAACACGAGCTCGTCCCGCTTGCGACCTGCACAGCGCCGAGCCAACGGTTCCGCAAGGAACTCGGGGAATGGAACCGACCTGCTGCTGTGACTCTTCGGGGTACTCCAAACAAGTTGGCCGCGCGGCATCGTGACGCCCTCGGCAACATCGATGCGGCGACGCAGCATATCGAGGCGGCCGATGCGCAGTGCCGCCATCTCACCCCACCGCAGACCGGTATAGGCGAGGAAGAGGACGACGTCCCCATACTCGCCGCACCCGCGCGCGAGCACCCGCACTTGGTCGTGAGTCAGGTACCCGCGTCTGCCCTTGACCACCCGCGGAAGCTGAACACCTTCCGCAACGTTCCGATTGAGCCGACCGTCACGCACGGCGTACTTGAGCAACCCTGAGAGCACCAAGTAGATCTGTCGGACGGTTGACGGCGCGAGGTTCTTCGACAGCTTCGAAACCCATGCTTGAACGTCGGAGTGACCGATGTCGACCAAACGCATGAGGCCCCATCGCGGCAGCACATGCTTATCGAGCGAGTGCCGATATCCCGAGAGGGTCGTGGCCTTCAACTGGAGCTGTGCCTCGTACCAAGCCTCCGCCCACTCCTTCACCGTGATCCGAGACCTGGTCGGGTCCACCCACTCCCCCCGGAGCTTTGAGACCTCGACAGACGCGAGAAAGTCCTCCGCTTCGCGCTTGGTTCTGAAGCCGCGTTTGTCGGTTTGATGGCGGTCGGGTTTTCGATAACGAACCCGGTAGCGCTTTCCGCCCGATGTTTCGTACGACGAGATGGTTCCCATAGCTACTCCCCACGCATGGTAGACACGGCTGTCTATTCAGGCTAGGACGGGCCAACGACTTACGGCGGAAAATCCTGACGACAGCGGAGAACTTTCGGCTCGGCCGTGGAGCAATAGAGCAATAGAGCAATAGAAAACTTGGCCGATATCCGTCGCCTCTAATTCAGAATTTCGCGGCGCGAATGGCATCGTGAGGAGATCGTCGGGAGACCGAATCAATCAAGCATGTGCCTTAGGTAACGACCCGGATCGGCGAGGTACTGCTTCCAGTGTTCGACGAGTTCCAGCTCTGCCCACTGGCTGCGATGCATCCCTGCACCTGTGAGCTCCAGAATGTCTGCGCCAGGCATCGCCGCAAGAAGTGGGGAATGGGTGGCGCAAATGACTTGACCGCCAGACTTCACCACACGATCCATTGCTGCGATCAAGCTCAGACATGCCGTGAAAGACAAGGCAGCTTCAGGCTCGTCGAGAAGATAGAGGCCCTTGACGGAGAACCAGTCGTTGAAAGCCTGGAGGTAGCTTTCGCCGTGACTCACGGCGGTGTAACGGTCTCCGTACCCAAGTCTTTCAAACACATCAAGCGCGGTCTCAGAGCGCAGAAAGAATCCCTTGGCTTTGGTCTTCACCATCCCTGACCCCTCGAGGCCTCGATCAAACCTGACGGCTTCGCCAAGAACGGACGCGGGTAGCTCAGACGCGTACTTTCGGCCGCTGTGTCCGCCGCGCACGTCAACTCCCCACGCTTCGGCAAGTGCTTCGACGATGGTCGATTTGCCGCTCCCGTTCTCTCCCACGAGAAACGTGATTGGAGCGATGAGCGCGATCCCTTCTCCGACTAAGTCGTCGACCGCGGGGATCGAGAAAGGCCAGGTTCGCGGCGTTGGGACCAACGCGGCGGGCACATAAATGCGCTCCACGATCATGCGGCCCACTCTGCCATATGGGTCGGTCGAGGGAGCGTTCCATGTTGAGAGCTCCAACGGCAGTGCTTCTCAAATTTGTCTGACGAGGCCGGCAGATGTTTCCAGCACGGGATGTAACGTGCCCTGCGGTCGAAAACGGCCTCCATCCTCAATCGTCCCTGGCAGCGACCACCACGAAGCCTCTTGAAGCCGCCAAGGTCTAGCCAACCCATCGCCCTCGAGAATCGAACGAGATCGTCGTTGTCAACTCGGCGCGTTCAGCGGGCATCATCCATCGCTTTGACTCGCGGTTGATCACGCGATCGACGCCGGGCGTACCAAAGTAGCTGACGCGGCCAATTTCACCGGCCTCGATCCGCCTGGAGAAGCAGGCGAAGATGTGCTTGTACCGTTGCCATGATTTCGGGGTTAGCTCGACCTCAACGAGTTCGGTGACCCCGTCCTTGATTGCAAGCCCGTCGGCTTGATGGTCCATGAGCCCTTGCGGCTGTCGATCGCGCGTCCACTCGTATCCAGCCGCCATGTACCGAGCCGACACCGAGGCTACGGCGACCTCATGGCGTGTGGTCTGGCGGAGCAAGTTGGGAGGGCGCTGACCTGTCGCCATCCTCGTCGGGTAGACGATCGAACCGTCCGTGTACACAGGACGGAATCGTCCCACTAACCCGACGCTCTCTAGGCGCGCCGACCACTGCTGTGCCTTGCGAGGGCTGACCGGCTCACCCGCGCCGGCCAGGCCACCGAGAGCCCACCGAACCCCGTCCATGTCAGCAACTCGAACCAGATCCAACCACTGAATCATGTCCCAGTCACGCTCTGTCATTTGCATTCTTCATCCCCCTTTTATTTCTTCCTCTTCTACTTTCTTTTGCCCCGGATTTCCGTCTCCCCTTTATGTCCCAATCTCCCCTCCACACTGCTGGTGTGGAGGGAGATTGGGACACGAGCTCGGCTCGGGGGAGGCGGAAATCCGGGGCAAAAC
>Ga0123336_10000893_pt1 | contig 28654 bp, 31 predicted proteins | sample SSSSmetaG_FD_96466 | JGI IMG/M metagenome (GOLD analysis project Ga0123336, IMG submission 96466) | Glacier valley bacterial and archeal communities from Borup Fiord, Nunavut, Canada, to study Microbial Dark Matter (Phase II) - ​SSSS metaG | ecosystem: Environmental > Aquatic > Freshwater > Ice...
CGCGATCTCGATCTGGCGCTTCGCGATCAGCGGCCGCGCGATCGACGTGCCGAGGAGGTACTCGCCCTCGTAGATCGCGTTGGCCCGGAACATCGGGAACACGAAGTCGCGCACGAACTCCTCGCGCAGGTCGTCGATGTAGATGTTCTCGGCCTTGATGCCGGCGTTGAGCGCCTTGCTGCGCGCGGGCTCGAGTTCCTCGCCCTGGCCGATGTCGGCCGTGAAGGTCACGACCTCGGCCTGGTAGTTGTCCTGCAACCATTTCAGGATGACGGAGGTATCGAGCCCGCCGGAATAGGCGAGGACGACTTTGCTGATGTCGCTCATGGTGTTCGCTCGGGAGATGCGAGGCGGCGAGAGGCCGCGATTCGGTGGGGTTCAGGTCACCGCACCGGCCGCAGCCGTACGGGATCGTGCAGGGACGAAGCGGAATCGTCGGGCGCGAATTATAGACGACGCGTCATCGGCTGCCGCCGTCCTTGCGTCGTCGCTTCGCCTTGTAGAGCGCCGCGTCGGCGATGGCCAGCAGTTCTCCGCTCTGCATCGTGTCCTCCGGGAAGCAGGCGATACCGAACGAGACGGCCACGCCCGATGGCGAACCGTCCGGTGCGCGGGGCAGCAGGTCGTGGAGCCCGTCGGCGAAGGCCTCGAGGCGCGCCTGCCCGACGACCCGGTTGGTGCGCGGCAGGAAGATGCAGAATTCGTCGCCGCCGTAGCGGAACGCCCGGTCCTCGTCGCGGAAGAAGTCGCGCAGCAGGTGGCCTGCCGCGGCGAGGATCTGGTCGCCGGCAACGTGGCCGTGCTTGTCGTTGAACTGCTTGAAGCGGTCGAGATCGAGCATCGCGACGATCACCTCCTGCTTGCCGATCGCGTTCTTCTCGAGCATCGCGTTGAGCGTGGGCAGCAGGTTGCGGCGGTTCAGCAGGCCCGTCAGCGGGTCGCGCGACGCCTGCTCGCGCAGTTCGTCGTGGATCGCCTCGATCTCGGTGAATCGGGTCTGCAGCTCGGTGTTGACGGCTTCGAGTTCGGTCTTGGCCTGCAGCAGGCGGATGCGCTCCGCCTCGGCGGCATCGCGTTCGCGGCGGATCGCTTCCATCTGCAACATGGCCTGCGAGTAGGCCAGGCGCACGTCGCGCGTGGTGTCCTGCCAGCGGCGATGCGACGCGTGATAGCGCTGATGCCAGCGATAGGCGCGCCGGTAATCGCCGCGCTTGGCGTAGAGCGACGAGACCGCCATCGCCGTCTTCCAGAACTGCGTCAGGTGTGGATGGCGGCGCAGGTTCCATAAGGCCACGCGCCAAGCGCTGACGGCTTCGGGGATCTTGTGCTGCGCGGCCGCGATGCGACCCTGGTTCCACTTCGCGGTGCCGATCCCCATCGAGTACTCGCGTCCGATGGCGTCGTCGAGCGCGTCGAAGACGTAGTCGGTGGCTTCCTGCAGATGGCCGGTCTCGATCAGGTTCTCGGCGACAGTGGTCATTACGTCGCCCGGGCGGAACAGCAGCAGCTCCTCGCGGTTCTGCTGGAGCGCCGTGTTGATCTCGATCGTCGCTTCCTCCACGCGGCCGGTGTTGATCAGGCAGTAGGCGAGGTTCGAACGGCACATCGTCTCGAAGCCGGGCATGCCGATGCGGCCGCTCTCGGCGAGCGCCATGCGGATGCAGCTCTCGGCGCCGTCCCAGTCGCCCGCGTGGAGCAGCGTCGCGCCCACGTTGAACGCCAGCAGCGCGTGGGCCGGCGGATAGTGGAAGCGGAAGAACTCGAGGCCGATCAGCAGGTCGCGGAACGCGAGCTCCGGCTTGCCCAGGCCGATCAGCGTGGTCGCGCGCCACAGGCGGATGTAGTGCTCGTCGGAGGGCTCGAGCGCATCGGGTTGCGCGAGCGCCCGCTCGAAAGAGACCATCGAGGCCACCAGGTCGCGCTCGACCCAGTGCAGCGCGGCGTGCACGCCGTGCACGATCTGCAGCAGTCGCTGGAATCCGGCGTTGCGGGACGTGGACTGCGACAGCGTCCCGCGCGCTTTCGCCAGATGCAGGCGGGCGCGGCTGGTGTCGGCGATGCGGACCGAGCTGCTCGCCGCGATCAGGTGTGCGAAGACCAGGTCGTTGGTCGTGGCGTTGCGCGGGGACTGCAGGAAGTTCTCGGCCACCCTCGTCGAGTCGCCCGGCGAGCAGGGATGGTTCAGCCACGCCGCCTCGAGCGTCGCGTCGAGGGACCTTTCGGTGGCGGGCGAGTGCGCGGCGCTCATGCTCGCTGCGGAACGCCCGCGAGGCGCCGGCGCGCGCGGTCAGTCATGGATGCGTCCGAGGATGAGGAACTCCATCAGCGCCTTCTGCGCGTGCAGGCGGTTCTCGGCCTCGTCCCAGACCACGCTCTGCGGGCCGTCGATCACCGACGCATCGACTTCCTCGCCACGGTGCGCGGGCAGGCAGTGCATGAACAGCGCCGACGGCTGGGCGGAGGCCATCAGCCGGTCCGACACGCGCCACGCCGCGAAGGCCTTCTTGCGCGACTCGTTCTCCGCCTCGAAGCCCATGCTGGTCCACACGTCGGTCGTGACCAGATCGGCCCCGCGACAGGCCTCCACCGGATCGGCGAACTCGCGGTAGTGCTGCGCATCGACCAGCCCTGCGCGTTCCGGTTCGACCTCGTAGCCGGGCGGTGTCGAGACGTGCACCGTGAAGTCGAGCGTCTCGGCCGCCTGCAGCCACGTGTTGCAGACGTTGTTCGAGTCGCCGATCCACGCGACCGTGGCGCCCTGGACGCTGCCGCGATGCTCGATGTACGTGAACAGGTCGGCGAGGATCTGGCAGGGGTGGTATTCGTTCGTCAGTCCGTTGATGACGGGCACGCGCGAGTTCGCTGCGAAGGTCTCGATGCGTGTCTGCTCGAAGGTGCGGATCATGACCAGGTCGACCATGCGGCTGATGACCCGGGCCGTGTCCTCGATCGGCTCGGCACGGCCGAGCTGCGAATCGCCGGTCGTGAGGTTGATGACCGAGCCGCCCATCTGGTACATGCCGGCCTCGAACGACACGCGCGTGCGCGTCGAGGCCTTCTCGAAGACCATGGCCATCGTGCGGTCGACCAGCGGTTGGTAGGCGACATATCGCTTGAAGCGGTCCTTGATCAGCCGCATCCGCTTGAAGAGATGGGCGTAGTCGTCGCGCGACAGATCGTTGAACTGCAGGTAATGGCGGATCGTCATGATTCGAAAGCTCAACATGAAACGCCTGACGTGGCCACTTCAGGCCGCCGAACGGCGGTGGGGAGCTTCCTGCCGGCGCCCTGGAACGCGAAAGCTAAGCTGCTTTGGGTTCGGCTTGCTGCGACAGGAAGTCACGCACGAGGGCAACGACGCCCTCGGCCAGAAGGGTCGCTTCCTCGACGTTCATGATCAACGGCGGGAGCAGGCGGACGACGCGGTCCTGCGTCACGTTGATCAACAGGCCGTAGTCGGGCGAGTAGCCGAGTGCGCGCCTGGGGATCTCGGCACACGGGCACGCCAGCTCGATGCCGAGCATCAGCCCGCGGCCGCGGATCTCGAGCACCCCGGCTACCGACGACAGCTCGCGCGAGAACACCGAGCGGATCGTCTGGCCCGCCAGTTCCGCGTGGGCGAGCAGGCCTTCGTCCTCGATCACCGAGATCGTCTCGAGCGCGGCGCGACAGGCCAGCGGATTGCCGCCGAACGTCGTGCCGTGGTTGCCCGGGCCGAACACCGACGCGGCGGCGCCGCGGGCCACGACCGCGCCGATCGGCACGCCGCCCGCGAGGCCCTTGGCCAGCGGCATCACGTCCGGCAGGATGCCGGCCCACTGGTGCGCGAACCACTTGCCGGTGCGGCCGATGCCGCACTGGACCTCGTCGATCATCAGCAGCCAGCCGCGCTCGTCGCACAGCGCGCGCAGGCCCTTGAGGTACTCGACGCGCGCCGGCGCGATGCCGCCCTCGCCCTGGATCGCCTCGAGGAAGACGGCGACGACGTTGGGGTTCTCGGCGGCGACCTTCTCCACCGCGGCCAGGTCGTTGAGCGGCACGCGCACGAAGCCGGGAACGAGCGGCTCGAACCCCTTCTGCACCTTCGCGTTGCCGGTCGCCGACAGCGTGGCGATCGAGCGGCCGTGGAAGGCGTTGTCGTAGACGATGATCTCGGGATGCGAGACGCCGCGGTCGTGGCCGTACTTGCGCGCGATCTTCAGCGCGGCCTCGTTGGCCTCGAGCCCCGAGTTGCAGAAGAACACCTTGTCCATGCCCGACAGCGCGGCCAGCTTGTCGGCCAGCGTCTCCTGCAGGCGCACCTTGTAGACATTGGACGTGTGGATCAGCTTCGACGCCTGGTCGGCGATCGCCGCGGCCAGGCGAGGGTGGTTGTGCCCGAGCGTGTTGACCGCGATCCCGGCGAGTCCGTCGAGATACTTGCGGCCGTCTTCGTCCCACAGCCACACGCCTTCGCCCCGCGCGAGGAACACGGGGAGGTTGGCGTACGTGTTCATCACGTGGGACGCCGCGGGCGAACCGGCTTGCGGGGCGGGAGATGTCGGATTCATGCGGGTCACCGGGCCTTTCGGAAAGATCATGTTAAGCGATTTGAGGGGGGCTGACGAGGCGCGGGCCGGCGCGCCCGCGGTCGTCAATCGACGCCGGCGAGTCGCGCGGACGCGTCGACCGACGGGTCCGGGCACTGGCGTCGCTGCGCTTCGATCGTCGACACGTCGGGCACGCGGCGCAGGTCGGTCCGCAGGTACAGCACCGCGACCATGCCGATCACCAGCACGCCCATGCCGGCGAAGGTCTGACGCAGGCCGAACGCCTCGGCCGCATGCCCGGCGGCCAGGGCACCCAGCGGGGCCGCAGCGACGGTGAAGAAACGCATCGTCGCGGTCATGCGGCCGAGCAGATGATCCGGCGTGACCGCCTGCCGCAGGCTCGCGTAGTTGATCCAGTACAGCATGATCCCGAAGTCGAAGACGAACATCGCCGCCCCGAGCGTCGCGAACGCGTGGCCGGTGCGCGGCATCAGCGCGAGCAGCAGCCAGGACGCGGCCGAGCAGCCCACGCCGATGAGGATCGGCACGCCGGTCCCGAGGCGCCGCGTGATGCGGCTCGCCAGGAACGACGACAGCAGCGCGCCGGCGCCGCCCACCATGTGCGCCGCGCCGAGCTGACCCGGCGACAGGCCGAGTTCGCGGGTCGCATACAGCGTCTGCAGCGCCATCCAGCCCTGGAACACGATGAACCACGACGTCGAGACGAGCGTCAGGGGCCGCAGGATCGGGTGGCCGAGCACCAGCGCGAGTCCCTCGCGGATCTCGCGGTGGACGCTCGCGTCCTCGGCCTTCACCGGTTGCGGCTCGACGTGGCGCATGCGCGTGAGCAGCAGCAGCGACGCGACGAACGTCAGGCAGTCGAAGAAGATCGCCAGCGGCGCGCTGAGCCACTGGATCAGCAGCCCGGCGAGACCGGGGCCGGTCAGGCGCGCGGTGGACTCCGCGCCGATGAACAGGCTGTTCGCCTCGATCAGCCGCTCGCGCCCCGCGAGCTGGGTCAGGTACACCTGCGCGGCGCTGCCGACGAACACGAAGACCGTGCCGAGCACGAAGCCCACGACGTACAGGAGCGGCATCGACAGCACGTCGATCAGCGCGGCGAGCGGCACCGCCCCCAGCGCGAAGCAGATCACGGCTTCGCAGACCAGGATGATCGGCAGCTTGCGCACGCGGTCGATCAGCACGCCGGCATGCAGCGAGAACAGCGAGAACGGCAACGCCTCGAGGCCCACCAGCGTGCCCATCTGCGCGGGGGTGGCGTCGAGCATCACGACGGCCGTCAGCGGCAGCGCCAGCATCGTGATCTGCCCGCCGAAGCTGGTGACGGTCGACGAGAGCCACATCAGGCGGAAGTCGCGATGCGCGAGCAGCCCCGCGCGCCACAGCGCGAGGAGCCGTTGCCATCGGTTCTTCATCATCGCCTTCATCGAAGTGCCCCTTGCCCTGTGGTCGGATCGCCCGGCCCCGGCCGCTATACTCGATTTCTCTTTCCCGCCTGCCGGCCGGGCATCGACGACCCGCTCCGACCGGCCCCGCGGTCGACGCATTGCCCGTCGACCTGCCGCTTCCATCCATGTCCGAACCCCAGACGCCCTGCGAACTGATCATCAAGGGCGTCACCCGCAGCGGCGACACCTTTCGTCCGAGCGACTGGGCGGAGCGCCTCTGCGGCGTGCTGGCGATGTATCGTCCCGGCTTCGTCGCCACCCGCGGCCCGGTGTTCGGTTACTCGCCTTACGCGCAACCGACGATGGTCGGCGGCGTGCGCTCGGTCATCGTCGATCCCCGCCTGCACGCCCTCGAACCCCGCGCCTGGGACTTCGTGATCGGCTTCGCCAACGACAACGACCTCGTCACGATGGCTGCGGCCGACTTGCTCGCCGCGCCCACGCTGCCGGACATTCCGCCAGCCGCCGGCTGACCCGCGAACGCAAAAAAAAAGGCGCACCGGGGTGCGCCATTTTTGTGCCGGGTCGGACCCGGGTGCGGGTCGACTCAGGCGCCAAGCGCTTTCACGGCTGCTGAGAGACGGCTCTTGTGTCGTGCTGCCTTGTTCTTGTGGATGATCTTCTTGTCTGCGATGCGGTCGATGATGCCGGTCGACTTGCGGTATTGCTCCGTCGCGGTCGCCTTGTCGCCAGCGGCGATGGCCTTGCGGACAGCCTTGATGGCCGTGCGGAATGCCGATCGCAGGCTGGAGTTGTGTGCGTTCTGAGCGGCGCTCTGGTGCGCGCGCTTCTTTGCTTGTGCGGAATTGGCCATGAGACTCTGGTTTGCGGCCTGACGCGGATGCGCGCCCGGCGGACTGGAATAGGGGTGTACGAACTCTACGGAGCCCGGCATTGTAGCGGCCGACCGGAAAAACTGCAAGCGCCGCGAGAAGGCTGTTGCGTGGCGGCCGTCGCGGACGGATCGGCGCCCATGCGCAGGACGCGCGCGGCGGCAACCCTATAATCCGGCCGATGAACTTGCTCCGCGTGCTGGCCACCGTCAGCGGGATGACGATGGTTTCGCGCGTGACCGGCCTGGTGCGCGAAAACCTGATGGCGCGCATCTTCGGCGCCAGCGTCGCGACCGACGCCTTCTTCGTCGCGTTCCGCATCCCCAACCTGCTGCGCCGCCTGTTCGCCGAAGGCGCGTTCTCGCAGGCATTCGTCCCCATCCTCGGCGAATTCAAGGCTCGGCGGCCTGCCGATGAGACGCGTGCGCTGGTCGATCACGTCGCGACCGTCCTGACGTGGTCGCTGATCGCGGTGACCGTGATCGGCATCGTCGGCACGCCCGCGGTGGTGTGGCTGCTCGCGGGCGGCCTCAAGTCCGACCGCTGCGCGGTACCCGGCGCGACCGGCATGGCGGAAGACGGCTTCGACCTCGCGGTGCTGCTGACGCGGATCATGTTCCCGTACATCGCGCTGATCGGCCTCGTGGCCGGCGCGTCCGCGATCCTCAACACGTGGCGGAATTTCGCGGTCCCGGCCTTCACGCCGGTGCTGCTCAACCTGTCGTTCATCGCGAGCTCCCTGTTCATCGCGCCCCATGTCGACCCGCCGGTGCTGGCGCTGGCGATCGCGGTGGTGGTGGGCGGCATCGCGCAGCTCGCTTTCCAGGTGCCCGCGCTGATCCGCGTCGGCATGCTGCCGCGCATCCGCTTCGACCTGCGCTCCGCACTGGCCGATCCGGGCGTGCGACGGGTGCTGCGCCAGATGGTGCCCGCGACCTTCGCGGTGTCGATCGCGCAGATCAGCCTGATCATCAACACCAACATCGCGTCGCGGCTGGCCTGCGGCAGCGTGTCGTGGATCACCTATGCCGACCGGCTGATGGAATTTCCGACCGCGCTGCTCGGCGTGGCCCTCGGCACGGTGCTGCTGCCGAGCCTGTCGGTCGCGAATGCGGAGGGAAAGCCCGAGGTGGTGTCGGAACTGCTCGACTGGGGGATGCGACTGAGCTTCCTGCTCGCGCTGCCGTCGTCGCTCGGTCTCTGGCTGCTTGCGGAACCTCTGACCGCCACGCTGTTCCACTACGGCAAGTTCACCGCGCTCGACGTCACGGCCACGCAGCACGCAGTCACCGCCTACGGCGTCGGCCTGATCGGCCTCATCCTCGTGAAGATCCTCGCTCCCGGCTTCTATGCGCGTCAGGACATCCGCACGCCGGTCAAGATCGGCGTCGTGGTGCTGATCGGCACGCAGCTGATGAACCTGGTGTTCGTGCCGGTCTTCGCGCACGCGGGGCTGGCGCTGGCGATCGGCCTGGGCGCCTGCATGAACGCGGCGATGCTCTTCATCGGCCTGCGCATGCGCGGCGTCTACCGGCCGAAGGCGGGCTGGCCGGTCTTCGCGGCGCGGCTGCTTTTCGCACTCGCGGTGCTCGGCGCGTTCCTGTGGTGGAGCGAGGCGCAGTTCGCGTGGATCGCGATGCGCGCGCAGCCGGCCCACCGTATCGGAGCGCTGGCAGCGATCGTCACGGGGGGCGCGGCCCTCTACTTCGCCGCCCTGTTCGTCGGCGGCATGCGCCCGCGGCACTTCCGCCGCGGCCTCTGAACCCGCACCGTCCCGCGAACCCGACATGGCTCACGACATCATGACCCCGCTCGAATACTTCGCCACGCTGGTGTCGCCGCCGGACGATGGCGAGGACATCCCGCTCACCGAAGCAGCGCTCGCGATCGCGCAGGACGTCGATCCGCGCCTGGACCTGGCCGCGGCGCAGTCCGACATCGATCGGCTCGCGGCGATCCTCAAGGTGCGGCTGCCGGCCGATGCGGGCCAGGTGCACAAGCTGCGGCTGCTGAACCGCTACTTCTTCCACGAGCTCGGCTTCGCCGGCAACGCCAACGATTACTACGACCCGTCCAACAGCTACCTGTCGAAGGTGCTCGAGCGCCGTCGCGGCATCCCGATCTCGCTCGCGGTGCTGCTCATGGAGATCGGCCAGCAGATCGGCCTGCCGCTGCGCGGCGTGTCGTTTCCGGGGCACTTCCTCGTCAAGCTCAAGGTGCGGGCCGGCGACCTCTATCTGGATCCGATGACCGGCGAGTCGCTGTCGCGCGAACAGCTCGAGGAGCGCCTGGCGGAGTTACACGAGGCGGCGCGCACGCCGGTCGACGCCGGGACCGGATCCCACGACATCCTGCCGCGCCTCGATGGCGAGGCGTTCGAGATGGCGCTCGGCCAGGCGCTTCGCGAAGCGACGTCGCGCGAGATCCTCGCCCGCATGCTGCGCAACCTGAAAGGCATCTACCACGGGCGCAACGACTACGCGCGCCTGCTCGCGGTGCAGAACCGACTGGTGGTTCTGCTGCCGGAGCAGCACGAGGAGCGGCGCGATCGCGGCCTCGTTTACGCGCAACTCGAGTGCCCGCGCGCGGCACTCGACGATCTGACCGCCTATCTCAACGCGGCGCCCGATGCGCCCGAGGCCGGCGAGATCCGCCGCACGCTCGACGTGCTGCGCGACGCTTCGGGGCGCCTGAACTAGCTGATGGGTCCCGGCCTTCGCCGGGATGACATGGTCAGTGCCGCTTCGCAGCAGGAAAAAATCTACTTCGGCGCCATCCGAATCGCGCCGTCGAGGCGGATCGTCTCGCCGTTGATCATCTCGTTGGTCACGATCTGGTGGACCAGCTTCGCGTAGTCGGCGGGGGTGCCCAGACGCGACGGGAACGGGATGCTGGCCGCCAGCGCGTCCTGCACGTCCTGCGGCATGCTGTCCATCATCGGCGTGCGGAAGATGCCCGGCGCGATCGTCACGCAGCGGATGCCGCTGCGGGCGAGGTCGCGCGCGATCGGCAGCGTCATGCCGACGAGTCCGCCCTTCGATGCCGCATAGGCCGCCTGGCCGATCTGACCGTCGTAGGCCGCGACCGACGCGGTGTTGATCAGCACGCCGCGTTCGCCTGTGCTCTCGGGATCGTTCTTGGCCATCGCCTCGGCGGCGAGCCGGATCATGTTGAACGAGCCGACGAGGTTGACCATGATCGTCTTGGTGAACGGCGCGAGCGGATGCGCGCCGTCGCGCCCGACCGTCTTGATCGCCGGCGCGATGCCCGCGCAGTTGATCAGCCCCATCAGCTTGCCGGACGCCGTGGCGGCGGCGACGACCGCCTTGCCGTCCTCTTCGCTGCTGACGTCGCAGCGCACGAACTGCTGGCCTAGTTCCTTCGCGATCTGCTCGCCGAGCTCGACCTGGACGTCGGCGATGACGACCTTCGCGCCGTGTTCGGTCAGCATGCGCACGGTGCCGGCACCCAGTCCGGATGCGCCGCCGGTGACGATGAAAACGTGGCCTTCGATGTTCATGGATTCTCCGCAATGACAGGGTCGATTTCGTGGGCGGCGATTCTAGCGCAGCGGGTCACGACGACTCCCGAGGCGCGAGCGGCCCGGTCGGCGATCGGCTCAATCGGGTGTCGGTGTCGGCTTCGCATGCAACCGTGGCGCGGTTCCACGGTCACTCACCGGTAGTCAACCTCCAGGAGACGACCATGACGACATCGATCGGCGAAGAAGATTCCGACGGCAGCCCCCAATCGGGTATCGAAGACGAAGCGCACGTCCGCCGGGACGATCCGGACGGCGAGGGCGCCGTCCACACGGACCGCGATACGACGGCCGAGGACATCGAGCAGGGCAACGACCGCAACGTGTCGGCCGACCAGGGCAACCGCTCGGGCAAGACCAACAAGCTGAAGGACGACGGGATCGAACTGGGGCGCTGATCCCGTGATCCCCAAAGAAAAGGGCCGCGCGAGCGGCCCCTTTCATGTCGCGCGGTCCGGGGGATCAGAGCAGCGGCACCATCAGCAGCGCGACGATGTTCATGATCTTGATCAGCGGGTTCACGGCCGGACCCGCGGTGTCCTTGTAGGGATCGCCGACGGTGTCGCCGGTGATCGCGGCCTTGTGCGACTCGGAGCCCTTGCCGCCGAAGTTGCCTTCCTCGATGTACTTCTTGGCGTTGTCCCACGCGCCGCCGCCGGTACACATCGAGATCGCGACGAACAGGCCCGTGACGATCGTGCCCATCAGCATGCCGCCGACCGCCATCCGGGCAGCGTCCGCGCCCATCAGCACCCGCATGATCACGGCCAGGAGGATCGGCGTCACGAGGGGCAGCAGCGACGGGATCATCATTTCCTTGATCGCCGCCTTGGTCAGCATGTCGACCGCCACGCCGTATTCGGGCTTCGCCGTGCCTTCCATGATGCCCTTGATGTCGCGGAACTGGCGGCGCACCTCGACGACGACGGCGCCCGCCGCGCGGCCGACCGCTTCCATCGCCATCGCGCCGAACAGGTAGGGAATCAGGCCGCCGACGAAGAGGCCGATGATCACGGCCGGCTCGTTGAGGCTGAACGTGACCGACTTGCCGGCAGTGTCGAGCGCGTGCGTGAAGTCGGCGAACAGCACCAGCGCGGCGAGGCCGGCCGACCCGATGGCGTAGCCCTTGGTCACGGCCTTCGTGGTGTTGCCGACCGCGTCGAGCGGATCGGTCACGTCGCGGATCGCGGCGGGGAGCTCGGCCATCTCGGCGATGCCGCCAGCGTTGTCGGTGATCGGTCCGTACGCGTCGAGCGCGACGATGATGCCGGCCATCGACAGCATCGATGTCGCCGCGACCGCGATGCCGTACAGGCCCGCGAGCGTGTAGGCCGCGTAGATTGCGATGCACACGCAGATCACCGGCCATGCGGTCGACTTCATCGACACGGCGAGGCCGGCGATGATGTTGGTGCCATGACCGGTGGTCGACGCCTGCGCGACGTAGCGCACCGGCTTGTACTCGGTGCCGGTGTAGTACTCGGTGATCCACACCAGCGCACCGGTCAGCACGAGGCCGACGACCGAAGCCAGGTAGAGGCTCGTGACCTGTGGCGCCAGCGAGGTGCCCGCGAACACCCAGCTCGTGATCGGGTAGAACGCGATCAGCGCGAGGACGCCCGCGACGATCAGGCCCTTGTACAGCGCCGTCATGATCTTGCGGCCCGGGCTGTGCTTGACGAACGCGCAGCCGATGATCGACGCGATGATCGAGAAGCCGCCCAGCACCATCGGATACATCACCGATGCGAACTCGGCACCGCGCATCAGCAGCGCGCCGAGCAGCATCGTCGCGATCAGCGTCACCGCGTAGGTCTCGAACAGGTCCGCGGCCATGCCGGCGCAGTCGCCGACGTTGTCACCGACGTTGTCCGCGATCACTGCCGGGTTGCGCGGATCGTCCTCGGGGATGCCGGCCTCCACCTTGCCGACCAGGTCCGCGCCGACGTCGGCGCCCTTGGTGAAGATGCCGCCGCCGAGACGCGCGAAGATTGAGATCAGCGACGCGCCGAAGGCCAGGCCGATCAGCGGCTGGATGGCGTCGTGCAGCTTGGTCGGCTCGAGGGTGCCGGGCGACCCGAAGCCGACCAGCACCCCGTAGAAGCCGGCGACTCCCAGCAGGCCGAGACCGACCACCAGCATCCCGGTGATCGCACCGCCGCGGAACGCCACGTTGAGCGCAGCGTCGAGTCCCTTGCTGGCGGCCTCGGCCGTGCGCACGTTGGCGCGCACCGAGACGTTCATGCCGATGAAGCCGGACGCGCCGGACAGCACGGCACCGAGCAGGAAGCCGAGGGCCGTGGTCCATCCGAGCACGAAGCCGACGATCAGGAAGATCGCCACGCCGACCATCGCGATCGTGGTGTACTGGCGCTTGAGGTAGGCCGCTGCGCCCTGCTGGATGGCGAGGGCGATCTCCTGCATCCGGGCGTTGCCGGCCGGCAGACTCAGGATCCAGCTGCGCGACCAGATGCCATACGCGACGGCAACGGCACCGCACACCAGGGCGAACCACAAGCCCGTCGTTCCTGCATCCATGCTCTGCTCCTCCAGTTGCGCCGGATCGGCATCCGGCGATCCTCATGTCCTGCGGGCGCCGCGTTCTCGTGCGCGGTTCGCCGACCAGCCTTGTTCGTCTTCCGGCCTATTCCAGTGCAGCGAAGACCCGCGAGCGGATCTCGTCGACGCTGCCGCTGCCGGGGACCTTGCGATAGAGCGGCGCCTTGGGCTCGCCGGCGATCGAGCCGCGCTCGGCCCATTCGGAGTAGTAGCTGATCAGGATCTCGGTCTGCGCGTGATAGACCTCGAGGCGCTTGCGCACCGTCGGTTCCAGGTCGTCGTCGCGCTGGAGCAGTGCTTCGCCCGTGAGGTCGTCGACGCCTTCGACCTTGGGCGGATTGAAGTGGACGTGATACACGCGGCCGCTGCCCGGATGCACGCGACGACCGGTGATGCGCTCGATGATGTCCGAATCGGGGACCGCGATCTCGAGCACGTGATCGATGGCGACGCCGGCGTGCTTCATCGCGTCGGCCTGCGGGATGGTGCGCGGGAAGCCGTCGAACAGGTAGCCGTTCTGGCAATCGGGCAGCTTGAGCCGCTCCTCGACCAGACCGATGATGATGTCGTCGGAGACGAGGGCTCCGGTGTCCATCACCTTTTTGGCCGCGATACCCAGCGGGGTCTGCGCCTTGACCGCAGCGCGCAGCATGTCGCCGGTGGAAATCTGGGGGATGCCGAAGTGCTCGCGGATGAACTGCGCCTGCGTGCCTTTACCTGCGCCAGGTGCGCCTAGCAGAATCAGGCGCATGAATCTCTCAGCATCGCAGTCGTGCCTCGGGGAAGTTCGGGAGATGGGAGGGACCGGTCTGCGACGTTGGTTGGCTCGTCGTCTTGGATCGGTCGTCGATGCAGCTTGCGGGCTCTGAAACCGTCGGGGCGTTCCGTCGCGGCTCCGCCTGCCGACGCGAACCTTACCGGATGAGTCGGCGCAGGGTCAATGGTGGCCGACCCCAGTTGTCGCGGCAGCGACGAGTGCCCGCACCCGGGCCAGATCGTCCGGCGTGTCGACCCCGGCCGCCGGGGCGACCTCGGCGACGAACACCGCGATCGCATGGCCGTGCCACAGCGCGCGCAACTGCTCGAGCGCTTCGAGCGTCTCCAGCGGCGCCGGATCGAGCCGCGTGAACAGCGCCAGGAAGCTCGCGCGATAGGCGTAGAGGCCAATGTGACGCATCGCCTTCACGGGGCTCGCCGGTCCGGCATCGCGCTCCCAGGGGATCGGCGCGCGCGAGAAGTAGAGCGCGCGGCCGCGCCGGTCGGTGACGACCTTGACGACGTTGGGGTCGAGGAACTGGTCGCGGCCCGCGATCGGATGGCACGCCGTGGCGATCGCACAGTCCGGCGCGCGGTCGAGCGTCCGGGCGGCGCGCGCGATCAGCAGCGGATCGATCAGCGGCTCGTCGCCCTGCACGTTGACGATGATCGTGCCGTCGTCGATCGTGCCGTCGGCCACCAGCGCCGCGGCGACCTCGGCGATCCGGTCGGTCCCGGAGGCGTGCGCGGCGCTGGTCATCGCGACCTCGTGTCCGTGCGCGACCACGGCGGCCGCGATCGCGTCGTCGTCGGTCGCGACGATCACCAGCGAGGCGCCGCTCGCCCGGGCGCGATCGGCCACGTGGACCACCATCGGCTTGCCGCCGATGTCCGCGAGCGGCTTGTCGGGCAGGCGCGTCGATGCGCGGCGTGCCGGAATCAGGGCGATGAAGTCGAGCGGGTCGGAGGGACGCAGGCGTCGCATCGAAGACCTCGGCCGCGTCAGCCCGTCGCGCGCACGCCCGGTTCCGGGTCGAGCCGGCGCGCCTCCGACTCCAGCATCACCGGGATGCCGTCGCGGATCGGGAAGGCGAGGCGGGCGGCCTCGGAGACCAGCTCCTGGCGCGCCTTGTCGTAGGTCAGCGGACCCTTGGTCACCGGGCAGACCAGGATGTCGAGCAGTCGATGTTCCATGCGGGTTCCTGTGTTCAGGCGGCGGGTTCGGAGGGAGGTGCCGCGCCCTTGCGGCCGCCGATGTGGCCGAGGATCGCGTCGACCAGTCGCGGGTCGATGCGCGCGTACACCGGGATGGCCCACATCCGCGCCTCCTCGAAGCGCGCGCACTTGACCGCGTCCTTCTCGGTCATCAGCACGGCTTCGGAGTTGCGGCGGGCGAAGGGATTCTCGCGGTAGCCGTGGTGGTCGTCGAGTGGCATGCGATGGAAGCTCAGGCCGAGCCCGCGCAGCAGCGCGAAGAAGCGCTGGGGGTTGCCGATGCCGGCCGCAGCCGTCAGCCGCCGGCCGCGAAAGCTGTCGAGCGTGCGCGTCGTCGCCGGATCGTTGACGCGATAGGCGTCTCCGGGGAACAGCTCCATGCGAAAAGGCGCCTGGACCGGGACGATGCCGTCGGGAAGGTCCGGCATCGCGGTGTCGGCCCCATTGAGGACGATCGCATCGACCTCGGCGAGCCGCGACAGCGGTTCGCGCAAGGGACCGGCGGGCAGCATCTTCGCGTTGCCGGCGCCGCGCGCATCGAAGACCGCGATCTCGAAGTTGCGCGCCAGCGCGTAGTGCTGCAGTCCGTCGTCGGACAGCACGACGTCGACGTCGGGACGGGCCGCGAGCAGCGCGCGCGCGACCTCGGTGCGGCGCTTGCCGACGAACACCGGCGCTCCGGTGCGGCGCTGGATCAGGACCGGCTCGTCGCCGAACCGGTCCGCCGCATCGACCTCGTGGCCGGACACCTCGAGCGCGGCATCCTTCGCGCGGGTGTCGCGCCCTCCATAGCCCCGCGAGATCACGCCCGGCGTATACCCCGCCTCGCGCAGCGACTCGACCAGCGCGATCACCAGGGGCGTCTTGCCCGAGCCGCCGACCGTCAGGTTGCCGACCACGACGACCGGGACGGGCATGCGTTCGACGGCGTCGCCGGCCTCGAGGAAACGGCGACGGCGCCACGCGACGGAACTTCGGAACAGCATCGACAGCGGCGCGAGTCCGAGGCTGAGCGATCGTCGGACGATCGAACGCGGGTGCCATATCGGTCGGTCGGATCCGAACCAGATGGCCGAGAAGGCGCGTCCTATGCCGAGCTTCAAGATGGGGTCATCGGGTTGTGCTCTCGACACGCTGGAGGTCTGCGAGGGAAACGGGATGGTCGCACGATCCGTGCCCGGCCCGACCGACGCCCCGCGCCGGTCATTTCGATTGCGCGGTCTGCGTGGCGAACGTGATGTTCGAGACCCCGGCGGCGCGTGCCGCCTCCATCACGTTGACGACCGACTGGTGCGTGGACTGCGCGTCCGCGTTGATGACGATGACCGGATCCTTGCGGCTCGCCGCGCTGGCGCGGATGGCTTCGGCCAGCCCGTCCGCGTCGCGGGCCGCGATCTGGCGACCGTCGACCGTGTAGCGGCCGTCCTGCGTGACGGCGATGTCGATCTCGACCGGGCGCTGCTGGGCCTTCTCGGCGTCGGCGGTGGGCAGCGTGATCTGCAGTTCGGCGAACTTGGTGTACGTGGTGGTGACCATCAGGAAGATGATGATCACGAGGAACAGGTCGATCAGCGGGATCAGGTTGATCTCCGGCTCTTCGCGCGAGGCGCCCTTCTTGAAGTTCATCGCGCGGGAATCAGGTGCGTTCGCCGTGGACGATGTCGACGAACTTCACCGCCTGCTGCTCCATCTCGACGACCAGGCTGTCGACCTGGCCGCGGTACTGGCGGTAGAAGATCAGCGACGGGATCGCCACGACCAGCCCGAACGCCGTGTTGTAGAGCGAGATCGAGATGCCGTGCGCCAGGGCCGCCGGGTTGGTGCTGCCGGTCGGCGACTGCGAGCCGAAGATCTCGATCATCCCGATCACCGTGCCGAACAGCCCGAGCAGCGGAGCGGCCGTGGAAATCGTGCCGAGGTGGTTGAGGAAGCGCTCGAGCTCGTGCGTGACCGCGCGCCCGGCTTCCTCGATCGACTCCTTCATGACCTCGCGGGACGCCTTCTCGTTGCGCAGGCCGGCCGCGAGGATGCGGCCGAGGGGCGAGTTGTTCTCCAGGCGCGTCAGCACTTCCGGCGTCACCTTGCGCGACCGGTACAGGCCGACGACTTCCTCGAGCAGGTTGGGGGGGATGATCTTGGACTTGCGCAGCACGATCGCCCGTTCGATGATCAGTGCCAGTGCGATGATGGAGGCGACCAGAAGAAACCAGATCGGCCAACCGGCCGCGAGAAAAATCGAACCCAAACGGTACTCCTGGAGCGGATGGAAGGCGGGGGATCGATCGGATCCGCGACCACGACGCGGGTCGGGGGCAGGGGGACAGGATCGAAGCGACCCGCAATGTAGCTTTTCGGGCGAGGGTCGGCAAGCTGCCACGCTCGGGCAATTGTGACGAATGTCTGTCGACTCAAGGTCTTAAGGCATCGACGTGCATGTGGATAACTATGTGCATAGTCTTGTGCCCTGCAGCGGGCGGCTGCGCTTTGCCTCGTCGGTGCGGTGGGCAACGTCGTGGAGACCGCTGAATCTAAAGCGCTTTAAGTACAGACGCGGGAAATTTGACCCGCCGTGAAATGTTGTGATAAACCCTCCGCGGTGTGGATAGATGCCCGCCGGAAGCCGCGAAACGGACGAAAAGTCCCGGAAACCCGCATGAGCATTGAATCCGCTTTCGTCACCCCGGCGTCCACCGCCCGCATCCTGCCGATCGGCGAGCTGGTCCGTCAGGTGGCGTCGCTGCTCGAACGCAGCTTTCCGCTGTCGTGGGTGTCGGGAGAACTGTCGAACCTCACGCGCGCGGCGTCGGGTCACTGGTACTTCTCGATGAAGGACCGCGACGCGCAGGTGCGCTGCGTCATGTTCCGCAACCGCAACCAGAACGTCGACTGGACACCGCGCGAAGGCGACCGCGTCGAGGCCCGCGTGTTGCCGGGCATCTACGCGGCGCGCGGCGACTTCCAGCTGCAGGTCGAGCAGATGCGACGTGCGGGCGCCTGGGTCCTGTTCGAGCAGTTCCTGCGGATCAAGACGGCGCTCGAGGCCGCCGGGCTGTTCGACCCGGCGCGCAAGCGGGCGCTGCCCGCGCATCCGCGCGCGATCGGCGTGGTCACGTCGCTGCAGGCGGCAGCGCTGCGCGACGTGCTCACGACGATCGCGCGACGTTCGCCGCACGTGCCGGTGATCGTGTTTCCTACACCCGTCCAGGGCCAGGAGGCGCCGGGCCGGATCGCCGACGCGATCGCCGCGGCCGCGCATCCGGGAGCCCGCCATGCGATCGACGTCCTGCTGCTGGTGCGCGGGGGCGGCAGCATCGAGGACCTGTGGGCCTTCAACGACGAGCGGGTCGCCCACGCGATCGCGACGGCGGTGGTCCCGGTCGTCAGCGGCGTCGGCCACGAGACCGACTTCACGATCGCGGACTTCGTCGCCGACGTGCGTGCACCGACGCCGACCGCCGCGGCCGAACTCGCGAGCCCCGATGCCCCTGCGCTGGCGCAGCGCCTCGCCCGGCATCGCCTCGGGTTGGGGCGTGCCGCCGAGCGCGCGCTCAACGCGTGGACGCAGCGGGTCGACGAGGCGACGCGGCGACTGCGATCGCCGGACCAGCGGCTCGCCGTCGCACGCAGTCATCTGGATTCCTTCGCGCGACGCCTCGCCCGCGCGCAGGACGCGCGACTGGCGGACCGCAGGCGCGCACTGGTGCTCGCCGCGACGAGGCTGCAATCGGCCGCCCCGGATGCGCTGCGCCTCGCGACGCGCACGCAGGCGCTGCGCGAGCGGCTCGCCCGCGCGGTCGCGCAGCGACTGCGTACGTCCGGGCAGGTCGTCCTCAATGCCGGCCAGCGCCTCGTGCTGCTCGATCCGCGCGGCGTGCTCGAACGCGGCTATGCGATCGCGACCGATGCCGAGGGCCGCGTGATCCGCGATGCGGCGACGCTCGCCGTCGACCAGCCGGTCACGGTCGAAGTCGCCCGCGGTCGGTTCGTCTCGCGTGTCGCCGCGCCCGGCGAGTAAGGCGGCGAATGCGCGCGGGCAGGGGGGGTAAGTCCAACCCTGAATCGCCTTCCAGGTCACGGCACGGCCTGCGGCGGCCTATAGAATCATGCTTTCACTCTTTGGCGCCATGGCTGCGATGTCACACGCGCACGCCACCAGCCACCTTCCAGGGTCGATGACCCGCTTCACGACCAGCTTCACCAAAGGGACTCTATGGAACACAAGCTACCGCCACTCCCGTACGCGATGGATGCCCTCGCGCCCAGCATCTCCAAGGAGACGCTCGAGTACCACTACGGCAAGCACCACCAGACCTATGTCACCAACCTCAACAACCTGATCAAGGGCACCGAGTTCGAGGAGTCGTCACTGGAGGACATCGTCAAGAAGTCGTCTGGCGGCGTCTTCAACAACAGCGCGCAGGTGTGGAACCACACGTTTTACTGGCACAGCCTGTCGCCCGACGGTGGCGGCGAGGCGAGCGGCACGATCGGCGACGCGATCAAGGCGAAGTGGGGTGATTTCGCGACCTTCAAGGAAGCCTTCACCAAGGCGGCTGTCGGCCAGTTCGGTTCGGGCTGGGCATGGCTGGTGCAAAAGGGCGGCGGCGTCGACATCGTGACGACCGGCAACGCGGACACGCCGCTCAAGGGCGCCGACAAGCCCCTGCTGACCTGCGACGTCTGGGAGCACGCGTACTACATCGACTACCGCAACGCGCGTCCGAAGTACATGGAGGCGTACTGGAAGCTGGCCAACTGGGAGTTCGCCAGCAAGAACCTGGGCTGACCGCCTGTTACCGGCGCGTCCGGCAGCGTGGACCCCTCGGGGCCACGCTGTTTTTCATTGCGCCGCGCGAGGCAGTCCCGAGATCTTCGCGCCCGCCACGATGCCGTGCTTGGCGAACCAGCCCTTGTTCATCTCGAGGGCGTAGCGCGCCGGCTTGGCGGCGCAGTGGTTGTCCTCGGTCTGCGGCGCCATCTCCTCGACGTTGAGGATGTGACCGTCGTCGGCGATGAACGCGACCGACAGCGGGATCAGCGTGTTGCGCATCCACATGCATTGAACCGCCGGCTGGTCGAACAGGAAGACCATGCCCTGGTTCGGGCCCAGCGCCTTGCGGAACATCAGCCCCTTGGATCGCTCGTCGGGGGCGAGCGCGACTTCGGCCCGGATCACGTGGATGCCGGCGGTCAGGGGGATGACGCGGAACTCGGTCATCGTCTCCTGGCTCATCGCCGGCGGCGCGCCCGCGCACGCCGCGAGCCCGAGCAGGGGCGCCAGCAAGGCAAACGTCCTGCGGGGTTTCGTCGGGGTCGGAAGGTCGGTCGTCTGCATCGCTTGCCACTCCTGTGTCGCGGTCGGGGAAGTGGACTGATGGTATCCGTCCGCCCGCACCATGAAAAATGCCGGCCCTGAGGCCGGCATTCGTCTACTCGCGGGCCGCTCGAAAGATCAGTTCAGCGGCTTGTCGCCGACCTTCGCTTCACGCTTCGCCTTGCGGGCCTTGCTCTTGGCGGCGCGCGCGGCCGTCTTGTCGGTCGTGGCCGTGGTCGCGTCCGTGGCCGTCGTGTCCTTCTTCATCGGCGACGTGGCGGCGGTACCGGCTGCCGGCTGCGTCGGGGGCGTGGCGTTGGTCTGGGCGAATGCGGTAGCCGCGAACAGCGTGGCGACCAGGGTGGCGATGAGCTTGCTCATGGATGTCTTCCTCAAAAGTTATGGATGGTCCGACTCGAAAGACCGCGACGCGTGTGCGGCCCGTTGTTCGGCTCCCTGCCAATAACGCAGGTTGGGACGGGCGGTTGACAGCGTAACAATCGCTAACGACGCCCCGCCATCGGCGACAGTCGCGTGGCCGGGATGGCCAGCGATTCGCCGGGGGCGATGCCCAGGTCGAACAGGTCGACGCGCCCGATGCCCACGCGGATCAATCGAAGCGTGGGGTAGCCGATCGCCGCGGTCATGCGGCGGACCTGCCGGTTGCGGCCTTCGCGCACCGTGACCTCGATCCAGGTGGTGGGGATCGCCGCGCGAAAGCGGATCGCCGGCGTGCGCTCGGCCACGGCCGACGCGTCGACGCGTTGCGCGGTGGCCGGCCTGGCGATGAAGCGTCCCGCGCCTTCGCCGACCACGAGGCCATGCTCGAACCGCTGCAGGTCCGCGGCCTTCGGGATGCCTTCGACCTGTGCCCAGTAGCGCTTCTCGAGACGGTGGGTCGGATCGGTGATCGTCTGCTGCAAACGGCCTTCGTCGGTCAGCAGCAGCAGCCCCTCGCTGTCGAAATCCAGGCGGCCCGCGGCATAGACGCCGGGAACGTCGACGAAGTCGGCCAGCGTCTGCTTGTCGCCCTCGGTCGTGAACTGCGACAGCACGCCGTAAGGCTTGTGGAAGGCGATCAGCATCGTGTCGATGTCCGGGGCGGGAATGGGGGAGGAGAGCGTTTGGGGCATAATTTCGGGCTCCGACCGGCGGACGAAAACGCGGCCGTCGGCTTTTTCCGCGCCGCTGCGCGAGGCGGCTTCGGACCGCACCCCATCCCGTCCGCGCCGCGGCGAGCCATCCCGCGGCACTTCTAGATCAATCCCTGGAGGCTTCATGTACGAGCACGTCAAGATTCCCAGCGCGGGCGCCAAGATCACTGTCAACGCCGATTATTCGCTGAATGTGCCGGACCAGCCGATCATCCCCTACATCGAAGGGGACGGCACGGGCCTCGACATCACGCCGGTCATGATCAAGGTCGTCGACGCGGCGGTCGCGAAGGCCTACGGCGGCAAGAAGCAGATCCAGTGGATGGAGATCTACGCAGGCGAGAAGTCCACGCGCGTGTACGGTCCCGACGTCTGGCTGCCCCCCGAGACGCTGGCGATCCTCAAGGACTACGTAGTCTCGATCAAGGGCCCGCTGACGACGCCGGTCGGAGGCGGCATCCGGTCGCTGAACGTGGCGCTGCGCCAGGAACTCGACCTCTACGTCTGCCTGCGCCCGGTCCGTTACTTCGCCGGCGTGCCCAGCCCGGTCAAGGCCCCGGAGAAGGTCGACATGGTGATCTTCCGCGAGAACTCGGAAGACATCTACGCCGGCATCGAATTCGCCGCCGAGAGCGACCAGGCCAAGAAGGTCATCAAGTTCCTCATCGAGGAAATGGGGATCAAGAAGATCCGTTTCCCCAACACGTCGGGCATCGGCATCAAGCCGGTGTCGCGCGAAGGCACGGAGCGGCTGGTGCGCAAGGCCATCCAGTACGCGATCGACAACGACAAGCCGTCGGTGACCCTGGTCCACAAGGGCAACATCATGAAGTTCACGGAAGGCGGCTTCCGCGACTGGGGCTATGCGCTCGCGCAGTCCGAGTTCGGCGCGCAGCTGATCGACGGCGGCCCGTGGTGCAAGTTCAAGAACCCCAGGACCGGTAGCGAGATCATCGTCAAGGACGTGATCGCCGACGCGTTCCTCCAGCAGATCATCCTGCGCCCGAACGAGTACTCGGTGATCGCGACGCTCAACCTGAACGGCGACTACATCTCCGACGCGCTCGCGGCGCAGGTCGGCGGTATCGGCATCGCCCCGGGCGCGAACCTCAGCGACTCGATCGCGATGTTCGAAGCGACCCATGGCACGGCGCCGAAGTACGCCGGCAAGGACTACGTCAACCCGGGTTCGGAGATCCTGTCGGCCGAGATGATGCTGCGGCACATGGGCTGGATCGAGGCGGCGGACCTGATCATCTCGTCGATGGAGAAGTCGATCCTGTCGAAGAAGGTCACCTACGACTTCGCGCGCCTGCTCGAAGGCGCGACACAGGTGTCGTGCTCGGCATTCGGCCAGGTGATGATCGAGCACATGTAGCGCGTATCGCGGGCGTCCCGAGGCGCCCGCCGTGTCCAAGGCAACGTGCCCTCAGCGAATGACCCATTGGGCGTCGGACACCAGGCACATGCCGCCGAAGCGGGTGAGGTAGGGCCGCACCGTTTCTACCACCGGAGCGACCTGCGCTTCGTCGCAGACCACCAGCAGGTAGTGGTACTGGAACACGCCCAGGTCGATGCCGGCGCGCAGGCCGCGCTCACCGCGGCCGAGCACATCGCGGATCAGCGTGTAGCCCGACAGCCCCAGCACGTCGAGCGCTTTGACCACGTCCGTGATGGCATCCTGCTGCAACACCAGCTCTAGGCGCTTGACGGCTTTCATCGGGGCTTCTCCTGTGAACTCGCCGGGTGGCGCTCACTTCCAGAAATGGTTGACGGCGGCAAAGTAGAGCGGGATGCCAAGCACGATGTTGAATGGAAAAGTGAACGCCAGCGACATCGTGAAGTAGACCCCTGGCCGGGCCTCGGGAATGGCGTAGCGAACGATCGCCGGCACGGCGATGTACGAGCCGCTCGCCGACAACACCATCAACAGGAACGCATTGCCGCCCGACAAGCCGAACGCCGCGGCGATGGCCAGCGCGACCGTCGCGTTGACGACGGGGACTGCGAGTGCGAACCCGAGGGTGATCGGGCCGAGGGCGCCGCGGGGATCCCTCGATTCGCGCGCATCGCGCAATTGCCGCGCGACCAGCAGGCCCATCTCCATCAGGAAGAACGCGAGGATCCCCTTGAACAGCACCCCGTAGAACGGATCCATGATCTTCTTGCCCTCGGCGCCCGTCATCCAGCCGATGACGAGAGAGCCGATCAGCACCATGTGCGAGCCGTCGGTGAACGCCTCGTGCAGCACCTTCTTGATCGACAGCACCGGCAGCACGTTGCCGTTGCCCGGCGTCTGCGCAGCGAGCGCCGCCTGGCGCCGCACCATCGACGACAGGAGCACCGCCATGATGATGGCCGGCGACTCCATGATCACCAGCGCCACCGTCATATGGCCGTCGAACTCGACCTGATTGCGCACCAGGAAATTCTGCGCGGTGACGAAGGTGACCGCACTCACCGAACCATAGGTGGCCGCCACCGCCGCCGCATCGAACGGGTTGATCCGGTTGCGCAGGATCAAAAAGCTGTAGATCGGCACGATGGTGGCCATGATCACGGCGCCCAGCAACGCCATTGCGCCGGCACCCGACAGGCCGGTGATGGCCAGCGATGCGCCTCCTTTCAGACCGAGCGAGATCAGCAGGAAGAGCGAGAAGAACTTGGCGATCGGCGCCGGAATCTCGAGGTTTGATCGCACTGCGCCGGCAAACACGCCGAACACGAAAAACAGGATCGCAGGATCGATCAGGTTCTGCAGCAGTCCGGATTGCATTGGAAGTCTCCTCGTCAGGCGCCCTGCGTCACGACGCCGATAGCGCCGGCCTGCCGGGCTTGCGCCAATCGGCTCGGGTCCATTCCGCCTTGCGCATAGATCGGGATCGGCGAGCCGGCGGCGAGGCTTTGCAGGCCGTCCCATCCCAGCGGCGGGCGGCCGGACTGTGAGCCGCACGGCAACACCGGAGACAGCACGGCCACGTCGGCGCCGAGTGCGACCGCGTGTTCAAGGTCCGCAGCGTTGTGGCACGAGGCCGACCACAGGCCGACCGGTGGCCGCGCGGTCAGGCGCGCGAGTTCATGCGCAGCGGTGTGCATGCCGATCACGCCGGCCCGGCGCGCCTCCAGCGCCGTGCCGGCCAGCAATACCTTTGCGCCGTAGGCATGAGCCAGCGTTTGAACGCGGCGCGCCAGCGCCACGCGCTGGTCGGGCGTGAGATGCGGCTCGCGCACCACGACCAGACGAAGCCCGGCAGCCAGCAGGGTCTGCAGGCGGCCGATGTACGCGCTCGATGTGCAGTGCACGACAGCCACCAGCGGCGGCAGTCCCAACGCGTGCAGCACGCGTTCGTTCGACGGCAACAGCGGCGCGACATGGGACGCAGCCGGATCAACCCACGCGACCCGTTGGCCCTCGCGGCCACGCGGCTCGCCGCTCCACGCGTCGACCCGAAAGAACTGCAGCCGGATGCGCCTGGTGCGAAAGGCGTGCTCGTAGGCGATCCACGGCCGTAGCTTCGTCGCATGGATGCCGACCTCTTCTTCCAGTTCGCGCGCAGCGGCCTGGACCGCGCTTTCGCCGGAGTCGATCTTGCCGCCGGGCAGCTCCCAGAACCCCGCCGCCAGCTGGCGCGCGGTGCGTTCGGCCAGCAGAACACGGCCATCGGCGGCGCGCACGATGGCAACGGCGACATCGACCACCGGCAGTCGCATGGCAAGCTCAATCCGGCCAGACACGAGCCGGGGGGAGCGGGCGCGCCGGGATCGCACGCTGGCCATCGGCCCGCACCGGCAGCTCCGGCGCGCGTGGCGGCACCGGGGGCGGTGCCGGAACGGTCGGCAAAGCAGGCGCGCGCCGGGTGCCCATCAGCTCGCCGGGGGCTCCGCCAGCCCGGCGGCGATGCTGGCGAAATCGATCTCGGTGGCGCCGGGCAGGTTGCCGCCGGCGCCATGGATGGTCACGTTGACATGGGCTTTGCCGAAGCCCAGGTCGGGATAGAGACCGGTCCGCTCCGACAGCTGGGCCAGCCGGTCGAGGAAGTCGCGCGTCTGCCCGTACGAGCCGAACTCGAAGCGACGAAACAGGGCCGGCGGTCGTTCGACAGGCTTCCAGCCGGCAGGCAGGCCGAGGTCGGAGGACATGGCGTCAATCGCTCAGGCTATCGCCGTCTCTGGCGCCTCGACCCCGGCCGGCAGGATCTGCTCGACCTCGGCGTGCGGACGGGCAATGATGTGCGCCGCCGCCAGTCCGTCGCCGACGCGCTCGCAGGCGTCGGCCCCGGCCCGCACCGCGGCGTTGACGGCGCCGGTCTCGCCGCGCACCAGCACCGTGACGTAGCCGCCGCCGACGAACTGGCGGCCGATCAGCCGCACCTCGGAGGCCTTGGTCATCGCATCGGCGGCCTCGATCGCCGGCACCAGGCCGCGGGTTTCGATCATGCCCAGCGCGATGCCCATCTTTTCGCTTGCCATCGTCGTTCTCCTTGAGTCGATAAGAGTTGAATCCCACATGCGGCGCGCAAGACGCGCCGTCACCCGCCAAGGGGCTAGCTGCGCCAGCGCTCCTCATCCCAGTGATCGATGATTCCGCCGACCGTGAGGTCGGTAGTGATGGCCGGATTGCCGGCAGCGATGCGCGCGGCCGACACGCCGATCGTGAACACGAAGTCGCCCGGCTTGGCGCCGATCGGGTCGAGCGCCACTTCGAGATTGCCGCGGTGGTCTTCGACCACACGCAACGGCTTGCTCGCCAGCCAGAAATTTCGCTTGGTGGTGACCAGGTCGCGCACGATGCGGTGGATCTGCATGGCTTCAGCCCGCCTTCGCCGCTTCGGGCTCGTGCCAGTAGTCGATGATGCCGACGATGGTCAGATCGCTCGGGTAGTCCTTGTTGCCGGCGGCGTCGCGCGCTGCCGAACTGCCGACCGCGATCACCCAGTCGCCCGGCTTGCAGCCGACCGGATCGACGGCCACCTGCTTGCCGCTGGTGCCGCGTTCCTTGACCACCAGCAGCCGGCGGTTGCCCAGCCCGCCGATGCGGGCGGTGGCCACCAGCGTGCCTTCGACCTGGCAGATCTTCATGCGCGTTGCTCCAGGATGCCGTTCACGCGCAGCGGCTCGACCGGCTCCAGTACGGAACCGTCACCGGCGCGTACCACCGCCTGCACCTGCAGGCCGCCGGCGACGAACAGTTCGGCATGGCGCGCTTCGATCGCCGCGCGCAGCCGCAGCGCGCGCAGCCGCGCCCGCTCGAGGCTGCCGCCGATGCGCGGCTCGTACCGGAAGTGCACCAGCACCGCCACCGCGAGACCGCGCGGCGCGTGCAGGCCGCGCAGGATGCGGATGCCGACATCGAGGTCGGCCGCGCCTTCTTCCACCGTGTCCATCTGCGCCTGGAAGGCGAGGTTGCGCAGTTGCACGTCGTCGATCGAGTCGCCGACGACGATCAGGCGCTCGGTGTGGCCACGGTCGGCATAGCTTTGGCCATGACGTGCGCGGACCGCATCGACCTGGCCGAGATTGTTCTTGAGCAGGTAGCCGCACAGCCAGCGCATGCCCTCGGTGGCCGCATCGTCGGCCGGCACGCCGGCGCTGGCGGCCACCGCGTCGCGGATCGCGTCCTTGGCGTCCCCGCGCGTCAACGGCCGGGTCAGCGCGTAGAGCTGGCGATTGCACAGGTAGCGTTCGATGCGCAGGGTGCCTGTCGCGTCGGGCACATGCACGCGGATGGCATCGGTGTCCGTATCGACACCGACCAGCAGCGTCGCCACCGCGTCACCGGCGCAGTGGGTGTGCTGCACAGCCTGCTCGAACTGCTGCAGCCGATCGAGCAGTGCACTGGCTGCCAGTGCGTCGTCGCTGCCATGCGCGGCGCAGCCCTGATGACGCGGTTCGAGACTGCTGAAGTGGTAGACGCCGATCTTGAGGTAGCGCGTGGCATCGGCCGCGGCGTTGGGCCGGCCTTCGCGAAAGCGCCGCAGCTCGACTGCTTGCCAGAGCTGCAAGGCGGCTTCCACGTCGAACATCGCGCCCGCATAGGACTGCCGGTGCGCCACCACCGCCGGTGGCACGCGCAGGATGTCGTCGACCACACCGGCCAGCCGACCGTCGGCGCAAGGGGCGAGGTCGATCGCGTGAAAGCCCCAGCGGCGGATCAGCGCCTCGGCGCTCTCGCCATCGCTGAGCGCGGCCAGGCCACGGTCGAAGCCGCGCGCGACCAGGCGGCAGAAGGTGCCGAGGACGCAGTGGGCATGGAGGCGGCGCATGTCCAGCGGCTTGGCCCAGTCGGTGGTCAACAGGTCGGCGCCGACCGCCAGGCCCAGCCGCGACTGCAGCAGCGCGCCGGCCTCGGCGACGAAGCCGGTGTCGAACTGCAGCGGACCCAACGCGCGAAGCGCCGGCTCGATGGCGTCGAAGGCGGCTGCGATCTCGTCACCGCGCTGGCGCAACGCCCGGCTCAGCGCGTCGTCGGCGAGCGGGTGGCTGCCGGTGTCGGCTGCCGGCGCGACCGGTGCGATCGGCAGCCGGTGCCGTGTGCGATCCGCTGCGACGACCCGTCGCTGCCATGAAGCCGGGCGTGCCAACCCGGGACGGAACGAGTGCGGCGTCATGCCTGGGCCCCTCCGGTCAGAGTGACCTTGGCAGCCGACTTGGACGACCAGCCGACCATGCCGGTCACGTGCTGGCGATGGGGTTCGTCGGCCTTGGCGCGCGCCTTGAAGCGCTGCGCACCGGCGAAGGGTTCGGCCTTGGCGCCGCGCTGGCTGGGGTTGCGCTTGGCGGCGGTGAAGTCTTCGGTGCCGGTCACGTTGTGCTGCTCGGCCCAGGCCTTGCTGCCGGTGATGGCGGTGCCCTCGGTACGACCTTCGCCGCTCAGGCGCGTGCGCGCGGCGGGCTTTTCGTCACTCTCGCCATGGCGCGGACTGAACAGGAACTCGCGGTTGCCGGTGATCTTGCCGTCGCCGATGGCGAACGATCCGCTGATCCGGCCGGCCACCTGCCGATCCACCCGCAGGTGGGCCGCGCGCTGCGGCGATCGGATCGAGAAGCGTTGGTCGACCAGCGCGACCGGGTCGGCCACCGTCGGCGGGTTCTGAGTGGCACGGTGGTAGGGGGTGCCGGTGATGGCGCGCGGCGTCCCCTGCGGCGTCCCGGAAACGCGCGCGTCGATCATCGGCACATCGCCGCTGACCACGCTCTGGCCTTCGCGTCGCGACAGGTGGCTGGCGGCGGCCTCGACATCGGCCGGGTCGCACCACCCCTGCATCGTGCTCGCGCCCTGGTACG